>Ga0123342_1007081_pt1 | contig 15083 bp, 9 predicted proteins | sample Turbeawhitnodule_FD_89960 | JGI IMG/M metagenome (GOLD analysis project Ga0123342, IMG submission 89960) | Root nodule microbial communities of legume samples collected from Mexico - Turtle bean Mexico white nodule | ecosystem: Host-associated > Plants > Roots > Nodule | place: Mexico: Nepantla... | reverse complement strand
GGACCAATTGGGTTGGGCTGAGTAGACACCATGTTTTAGTGAGTGAGCTTAATCATTGTGTCCCTTTATTATCTCTATTTATCTCTATTTAAAGAGATCATTGTACTTGTAATTGGTGTGCAATAGGATATAATGAAAACCTAATAGTTGTCCGTGTGGATGTAGGTTGCAGTTGGCGACCGAACCACGTTAAATCATGTGTTGTTTATTTTCTGCAGTTGATCTGTGATTGTGTGTGTTGCTTCCACGTGCGTTTTTTCCATCACAGCCTAGACAGGCTGAACGTGGACAAGGTTGAGGTGTTTGGAGGAAATAATTAAAATCATATTTTTAAAAAACAATTAAAAATAAGATAAAAGAATGATAAGTGTAATAAAAGCCAAATTAAGATAAAAAATTATTGATATTTGACATTTATTACTCCGCTATGGAAACTATTCTCCTTCACCACTTGAGTCAAAAAAAGAACATCAGTGGGGTTGCCTAAAGATATTTTTTGTTATCTCTTAACTATCTTTGCGTGAAGAGCTCAATAGTTTATGGTATTTACCATCATTAGAATTTAATACAATAAGAGTCTTATCGGAAAAATAGTTACTCACCAAGGAGTATAAACAATAGTATTTATATGGAATTCAATAGTGGTGTTGGAACATTATTTTTTGTTGAATTCATCCATATTTTTAATAAATTTTTTCTTTTCTTTTCTCTTTGAAAATCTTGTTTCTTGATTTGAAAATGTCTGCATATATCCAACGAATGTCCTAAATATAACAATTACTAAAAAAAGAGGTCATTGTTATAAAGAACTTTCACAGAGAAAATGTATCCCTTTCCTTCAACCAAAAATTGATTTCAAATTATTTTCTTAAGGTCTATATATCAACAAAAATTCATTCAAAGAACCTGTATGAAAAAGATTCCATTATATCATCAAGAGAAAGAGAAACTCCAATTCCCCATGAAATGGAAAAGAAGTCTAGTGTTTAAGAAAACAATCTAAGAATAAGTGGACTAAGTTTTCCAGAGCCAACTACAAGAACTTTCCTAAGATCTTTCAAAAAAAATCTTCCACAAAGAAAGGATCTTCCAATTAAAGATAAGTTTGTTGGAGATCCCACATCGACTAGAGATTAGAACCTTTCATAGTATATAAGCGGGTGCAAACCTCACCCTATGAGCCGGTTTTATGGGGTTGAGTTAGGCTTAAAGTCCACTTTGTAATATGGTATCAGAGTCATTTCGAGCCTATCCTAGCGAGTGTTTGTGTTGGGCCTATCGTGTCATCCGCTATCGGGCCGCTATCGGACCACCCATAATATATAATCTCACGCACGAGTTGGCAGTCTCGGCGTGAGGCGTGTGTGTTGGAGATCCCACATTGATTAGAGATTAGAACCTTTCATAGTATATAAATGGGTGCAAACCTCACCCCATGAGTCGGTTTTATGGGGTTGAGTTAGACTTAAAGTCCACTTTGTAATAAGGTTTCCAAAGATTCCAAAGTTTCAATCTAATGTCGCTTAAAGCAAATAGGTTTTCTCCTTTAACTAACGTGACCCTACCACGAAGATTAGTTTTGTTTGGCTGAAAAAAGATGATAAATTGTTTTCGCAAGATTTTCGCAAAGACTGGAAGTAGATTGAAAAGATCAGTTAAATCAATCAATTGATTTATCTGTCCAACTGGTTATTTAACATATTAACAGTTTGTGAAAAATATAAATCGGTTGTTTTTATGAATCAACTGATTGTGTAATGCAAAACGCAAAGAACAGTATTTAAAACAATTTATCAAACATTACAAGAAAATCATGAAATAGAAACCTATTTTAGAAACAAAAAATAATTAGTTGTTATAGTGACTAAATTATAGACCATCTTAGAGACTAAAACAAATTTGGTTTCTAAATTATTTAGATTCTAAATTTGGTAGCAAAAACCTTGGTAACTAATTTGATACCAATTTAGAAACCATTTAACAATAATAGAAACTAATTTAGAAACCAAAAGTTTTTTTAGTTTTTAAAATGGTCTCTAATTTAGTCACTATAACAACTAATTATTTTTTGTCTCTAAAATTAGTTTCTATTTCATAATTTTCTTGTAGTGAAAGTAATGGAAGAGAGAGAAATTTATACTGGTTCATTCTTAATCAAAAGCTACATTCAGTCCTCAATACACCATTGAGAATTTACTAAGTCTTTATATAGACTTTAAAAAGAGGTTAAAATAGTTTGATCATTAAATGAAATTTGTTAAAATTATTTAAATACAATTTGAAAATCACAACAAAATTATGTTAAATCACTTAATTGATTGTTAAAACAAAGTGATTGTTTTCATTTTCTGTTAAAAGCTTAACATAAAAAGCAAGTTCATTTATCGAAATGACTAACTGATTTTGCTTTACATAATAGAAAAAAGAAAATAAATCATTTTTAAATCCTTTTAAAAACCTTAAGTGCAATTCAATCGAATGTCATAATAAATTAACATGTTAAAAAACTTGTTGTAGTCAGAGATTTGAATAGAAGCTTTTTTCAACTGATTAAAAATACAAAACAACTAACTAAATTTAACACAAATTTGAAAAACAAAACTTTAAAAAGAGATTTCAAATCATACGAACTTGGATCATAACTAAGTGTAAATTAACAACTCAACACAGATTCTTCAAGTCCTCAAGCTGGATTTGGAAATCATCAAAGCATTTTGTTCAACAATCTCACCCTATTTGATGAAGACAAATCCCTGGTTGTTTGTGTTGTAGAATTTGAATTTAAAGAGAACCTGCAAAACAAAAAGATAAGCCATGCAATCACTACAAGAAACATTGATATTAGCCTCCCAAAAACACACACAAAGACTAAAAGGGATACTAAACTCACTATAATTTAAAATAGAGTCAATTTTATCTTAAAATTTGAAAGTAAACTTAAGAAAATAAAAAGTGTGATAAAACTTTTGATTGGTAACTTAAATAAATTTGAATGTCATATATGTGAAATGGATGAATGAACTGGTGATTTTGCTTTGGTATCCATTGTGATTTAAAAGATGTTACTTCTCATAAATGAAGCATAGACATAAGAAATATTGATGTTCACCTTCCCAAAAAAAACCCACACAAAGACTAAAAGGGACACTAAACTTACTCTAATTTAAAATTGAGAGTCGATTTCATCTTAAAATCTGAAAGTAAACTTAAGAAAATAAAAAGTGTGATAAAACTTTTGATTGATAACTTAAATAAATTTGAATGTCATATATGTGCAATGGATGAATGAACTGGTGATTTTGCTTTGGTATCCATTGTGATTTAAAAGATGTTACTTCTCATAAATATCATTGACCTCGTATTAAGAAACATAAATGTTGTACCATGTAAAACAATTCTCATTACATGAATAATAGGTCTTTGACATAGTAAGTTTAGTAGACTTAGCTCTTAATAAATGTAACATATATAACTCCATTTTGATTGGGTCCGGTATAGAATGAACTTAGAATCATGGAATGGAGTTGATGATTAGATTTTGGATTATAAGTTCATAACCCTAGCCCATTAACATTTTGGGTGGAACATATGTACTAGTTTTTTTTATTGCAGTTAGTAAGGTAAGAGTTAAACTAAAAATTGGATTGTAAAGGATAAAAGAGGGTATCATAAGCAATTTCAATAGTAGGGTTCATTGATATTCGTGGTAGTAGATGTCATGACACATACAAATTATACTTAATTTGATGGAATTGTTTGATCTGAAAGTGAACATTTTTTTCAATACCACACCTTAAGAGTTATTTTTTGGTTTCGTCAAGACATTAATAAATTGATTATTTGTATATAATAATAGATAGAAAGAATACTTGTAAGGATAAATGGTTTTCCAAACCAAAGTTAAATTTATTTTTTGTATAAATTAAATTAAAATTTTGTTGTATAAACTAAATTAATTTTGTTTTTTTATAAATGAAATTTATTTTTTGTTGTATAAATTAAAATAAGTTTTTGTTGTATAATTTAATATTTTTTGTATAAATTAAAATAATTTTTTTGTATAATTAAAATAATTTTTTGTATAATTAAATTTTTTTTTTTTTAGAATTAAATTAATTGTTTGTTGTATAAATTAAATTCATTTTATGTTGTATAAATTATATTATTATTTTTTTGTATAAATTGTTTTGTATAAATTAAAGTAACTTTTTGTTGTATAAATTAAATGAATATTTTTTGTGTAAATTAAATTAATTTTTTTATAATTAATTTTTTTTGTATAAATTAAACTAAATTGTTTTGTATAAATTAAAGAAAGTTTTTGTTGTATAAATTAAATGCATTTTTTTATACATTAAATTAATTTATTTGTATAAATAAAAAATATTGTATAAATTGAATTAAATTTTTTAATGTTTTAATTCAGTTCTTAAAGTTTTAATTCAATTTTAAATGAAATTAAAATAAAGTTTTATAAAAGGAGGTTTGGCGTCCACCTGTGCATCGAACTCGACCCACGCATAGTCTATGTTATTTAAACCAAAAATTTCGTTTTCTTATTAGTTCCCACTTTCCCCCAAAGCATAAAATGTAATTTCAGTTTCCCTTTCGTACTTTCCCTCCCTTTTGCACTTTGCCTCCGGTAGTCGCTCCACTTCACTATTTGTCGTTGTCATCGTCTCCATTCCACTGCACCATGTCGCTGTGACTAGTCCGACATTGTTCACCAGTTGTCTTCTCTTATTCTATTTTGGTCTTCATTTTTGTCTTCTCTAATTCTGCTCTCGCTCTAAGTTTTTTTCTCATTCTTTAGTTCAGCTCCAACCTTCACCGTCAGTACTATTGAGCTCCACCTCCTGCTCCAGGACGGTTAGCTTCCACTCCTTCACCGTCGTGCTCCAACGCTGGAGGTAAAGTTTTGAAAATTCTGATTTTTTTAATTATTTTTTATGGAATTATTGCTCTTCTATGTTACTTTGTGAATGTAATGACACACACATTTTAACTCAATTGAAACTTAAATTTTTAATGTGTTAATCATCATATACGTGTATAAAATTAAAATTCCAAAATTTCTAAACAAGTTAAACTCAATAGTTAAGCAATTGTAATATTTGAGAACCTTATTCTACCAAAATATTTCCTTCATTATCATGGGTTACCTCAAAAGTTTTAAATCAATATGTGTTGTTAATGTTGTTATGTAATCATAATGAGAATTAAAGTTTGAGTTTAATAATTGAGAGAATATGCTGAAATAAGAATTAAAGTTTGAGTTTAATAATTGACAAATTATCGGTGAAAATTTTAGAGAATTAATTAATAAAAGGATACGTAATTAATAAAATGATAGGGAATTAAGAAAATAAGTCATAATTTGTTTTGGAAAATTTTTTATTACCATTTAAAAATAATTTAGGAAATTGTGTTTTTAGTTTTTTTTTTCACTGAATATCTTGTAATAATAATAATGTAGATTTAGAAGTTTTTTTATTTTTTCCTATTAAGTTGAATTAATGGTTATATTGTAATAATTAATTTCAATACAAAATTAGAATTTTTATTTTTTTCCACTGATTATGTTTTAATAATTAAATACATTTTTGTATTGACATTGTTTGTACTTTTTTATGTTTTCACATATTACATCACTGTTTTTTCTATTTCATGGGATCCATTTTATATTTTCATTTGCAATACTTTTATGTAATAACATTTTAAGTTTTAATACTTTTACGTTTTAGGATTTTTAGTTAATTTTTAAAGTACAATTTTAATTATAAGTTCTGTTTTATATTTTTCATATTCGCTTTAAATATTTGAATGGATGAATATTTGAATGACTTTATTTAACTATTTGAATGATTTTATATTGTGAATGTGGTATGAATGATAGCAATTTGTTATGTTCAATTCTCTGAATTTGATTGGGTTAGTATTTGTTGTGTTACAGGATAAAATGACTAGAACAAAAAATAAATGTGTGTTTTTTCGCTCCCATTTATGTGTCGGCCAAGTCCACGCAAGTTTTTTTTATGTTAATTTATGTGTCGACCTTTTCGTGGATCAGGCCAATACAAAATTTGATGTCAATTTTTATTTTGTTTGTCGGCCAAATCGATGCATAGGCGCTTTTATACATTTGCATCAGTTTGGCCAAACCATAAGCCAACAATAGACGATATTTTCTTCCGTTTTTAATCGGTTTGGCCCACGCAATGTGCATCGCATGGGCTAGTTGACGAAAATGTTACTTTGACTCCACGGATTTTTCTTCAGATCGTTAACGGACGTATATCCGACATTTAGGCATCAGTTTTTGCTCATTTGCATCCATTTTTTACCGATGAAAGATCATTTTTTACCGATGAAAGATCATGTTTTTCTTTATAGTAATTAATTGTCAAGTGTAATTATAATAACCTAAATAAAGAAAATAATATGACCTAAAACTAAAGAAAACAGAATCAACTTAAACTTTTATAGTCGATAAATTCAAACTTTACAATGTATAGAAGAAGATTTAAGAAATGAAGGGTTTGTCATGCGAAAAGGAACCCGGAAAAAAATGAAAAAATTAACAATATTTATTTATTCATGGAATGAGTTAAGTGCAAGTATACGATCCTTGTTAGGAGTGTTTGGACAAGGATATGCAATTATCTGTGAGAAAATTAGTGCATTATAGTTGTTTCAGTCATGGCTTGTTTTCAAGCTGGTGATGATGATCATCGTGATGTTGAGGTGCAGAAGGATGAGTATCTGCCACCTGAGCAATGCTGCTAGAAGAACCTTGATCTGCTTCAGGTGGAGAAGATGATTTTGCATGCAAATTGTGACCAACTTTCTCACTCTTGATGATTTCTTCATCGATATGCACATCATCTTCAACAGTTACCACCACTGTGTTACGTCCGAAAGGACCAGGCACGATGGTTTCGTTTACCCTTCTGTGCTCATCAAAGTGAATAACATCGGTTTCTTGCGTCTTCTTCTTCTTCTTCCTCTGAACGCAGCAGAACAGAGCAAAAGCAAGCATTGAGAGGAGCAAGAGGCCACCCAGTGAGACAACCACGACTATTATGACTGTGGGGTTGCTTGGAGAGGGTGAAGGTGGAAGAGGGGCAGGGGGAGGACGAACCGGGCGAGGTGGTGGCGGTGGAGAAGGACGAATGGGACGAGGTGGCGGCGGTGGCCGCACCTTTGGGGGTGGAGGAGAAAATTGATGAGGTGGCGGCGGCGATCCAAATGGTGATGGAGGAGGAGGAGGAAATGAATGCGGGGGTGGTGGTGGTGGTGGTGGTGGCGGCGGTGGAGGAGGAGGGAAACGTGGGTAGGAAAAGTTGTTGGGTTGAATTGAAGCCATTTGGTTGTTTTTAAATATTTTTGTTATGTGTATGAATTGATGTTTTCAAAAGATTGGTTGTTTGTTGTGGTTTGAGTGCATTTGGCAATGGATTTATAAGAAAAATATTGGGTATGAAGCTATGGTATGTTTAGTAACTTGAATCTCATGCAAAGTTTTGTTAGGGTTTGTTTGTAGTGGAAAATACTTCTCTTTTGGACTTACTTAGCTTCTTTGACTTGTGTTGCTTCCTCTTCTTTCTATTTTTTTTGTTCTAAAAGATGGTGATTCTTCTGCTGAGAGTGATGATTTGGAAAAGTCAACATCTGGGTGATGTAAGATCAGTTTACTTTTGATGCATTATGAGTGTGTGAAAAGAAAGTATAAAACACAATTTACACAAATAAGGAAAGAGATAGAGACAGAATGTTGTACAAATTGGATAATTTTATATATAATACAATTTAGTAAAATGTTACTTTCGACAACTACAAATTCAAAAAAAATAAAATTACAACTAAGATTTGGTTTTAAATTGTTACATTTCACTAAGAATATATATATTTTTCCAACTATAATCTGGTAGGATTATCAACATATCTTTCCAGTTATAATTTAGTAGGATAATTAACCTATCAATACATACTCTTTTTGTTATTAACATGTGATCTATATGTAAGTTAGAATTATCGTAGTTTAATTAAAAAATATCTACTTAACTTGATGTAATTCTTAATTAATTAACAATGTCCATAATGGTGGTTTGATTTTAAGATTTTTTTTCCTGATTAGATTCCATTTTTCCTTCCTAAAAATTATAGTTTTCTCCCATCAAGGGCCAGAAGAGTAATGTAGAAAAAAACTTGTTTTATATTCCATTTCACAAGTCTCATAAGGAGAAGGCTAAGTTCAAAAGGATAAGAATTGTGGTTGAAAAAATAAAATAAGAAAGAAGGGAACTAGAATACGTAAAAATATTTTGGGACGCAAATAATCTTATATTTTTATTCATAGATAATCCTTACATTTATAATTATTGAAAGAGATGAAAATGAGAACTTAAGAAGTGTAATTATCAATAACTAATTTTCAAGTAAAAGTAGTAAGAGAATGACTTTCTCCTCGAATAAAAATATACACAAATTTATTTGATTATATAAAGTCACATTCAATACATAAAAGAAAATATTTAACATCATTTTTTTTTCAAAATATTTAAAAGAAAAATAATGTGATAATATCAAAAATACTATATTAAATTTAAATATAAATATACCCTAAAATCAATTCTACAAATATTTTATTAACAATTACCATATATAATTTGAATGACATATACAATGTGAATGACTCGTAGCATGTATATGTTTGTATGAGGACATCGGTCCCCCAAATTTTTTTTGGTATATATATATATATATATATATATATATATATATATATATATAATAAAAAACAATTCTTTTAATTTCAATATATTTGATATATTTGGTATCCTCAAAAATTTTGTATATTTATTTTAGCATTTAAAATATTTGTTTAAGATCCGTCACTGTTTAAAAAGAAATGTTCCCATAGTTTGAGAGGAAAGACTTAAAAACTATACCCATATAAATATAACTAAATTACTATATATCTCATTTATAAGTTAATTTTATAAAATTAAGTTGCATTAAATTTTATATTTTAAATAATAGGATGTACTTATTATCGACCCTACAGTTATCACTTTTAAAATGATAATTCATCCTCATAATCAAATATAATCAAATTACATATAAACCTATTAAGTGAGAATTCCATAGCTTCTCATCCCAATAACAATCACAAACACAATCTTTCTTTTGTCGTATGTGATTCCTTGTTTAATTTTTCTTGGCCTCACATTCTTTCAAACTCCATATTCCCTTTACCGATGTTGGCCATAGTCGTGAATGCCCCATCGCCATGCACGAAGCTTTAATGATTAAAAAGCGTAGGCATCAACATGTAGATTATCACCTTCACGCACGATAGAGTCGAACAAGTACATTTATGTGTTGAGGGAATCGTCCTCACTTATAAGCTTTACCATGATTATGCACAAGGTGACCTATCAATCCCAAAAGACTTTAGCCTTAACACAATTATGTACGAGGTAATCTATCGTTACTAAAGAGGCTTATTAACCTTAAACAATTATGTACAAGGTGACATATCGATTACGAAGAGACCTATCTACATTAATACAATTATACACAGGGTGGCCTACTAGCCCCAAAAAAATTTATTAGCTTTAATGGCTTATCAACCTTAAACAATTATGTACAAGGTGACATATCGATTACGAAGAGACCTATCTACATTAATACAATTATACACAGGGTGGCCTACTAGCCCCAAAAAAGTTTATTAGCTTTAATACAATTATGCGTAAGGTGGTCCAATGGCCCCAAAAGCCTTAATTTATTTGTTTATATATGAGGTTCTTATCGGTTTCGAAGTGGCTTATCAGCCTTAATTTATTAGTTTATGTGCTAAGTGGCCTATTGGCCAAAGTGACCTATTGACCGTAACGTAGCTTCTCGATCGTGATGCATTAACTTAAATGCTTCGATTTAATTGTATTAATATACTTTAATGAGGTTTTGCTCCAATTCGTTCACATTAATCTAGTGTTCTTCCATAAACTTATGTGATTAGGAGCCTAACTGTCCTTCAAGAAGCTTATGTATCGTGTAAATAAAAAAGTGATGTTTTAATTTGTTTGATATTGTTTTGAAATATCATGTTGTTTTAAAATTGTTTTTATCTCTTTATTTTTCATTTAAAATATACTATATTGTTTGACTTAACAAACTTTTAAGGCCTAACTCGCCAAAAATTCTATAATTAGACTTTTGTCTTAAAAGAATTGCATTGTGTATTATTAGTTAGTTTGATTTTAAGAAAAAATACAAAGTTTAAGTATTAGATAATATTAGTTAAGATCTAATGGATAACAAAAAAAATTAATTATGCCTTATAAAATACATTTTTTTTTATGAACAAATATGCTTAATTTAGGACCTTCTAGCTAGAAGCCCTAAGAATTATACCAAGAAACCTAGAATATATATATATATATATATATATATATATAAATTTGAAAATATAAAAAATAATAATTAAGAGGAAAATTCATTTATCTATTAACATGACTGACTTAGATTTTTAACCTTTATGTCAACTCAAACTAACTTTTCTCGTTGAATCGGGTTAAAAAGAGCGGGGGTACATTCCGCTACTCCTAACCTTATTCACCTAGATCCTATGCACACATTGTTTGGTAAAAATGAAATGCGAATTAAAGCACAAAATATAAAAATGAGTTGTGGATGATGATGGATCTAAATTGAAAGTCATGTGAACAGAAAATATATTTTTATTTCACTTGTACTTTTCAAATGGAGAATACAATTCACATGTTCTCTTATAACATGTATGCTATAAATTGCATTTAAAATCATACTATAAATGACATTCAAAACTAGAATTAAAGCTGATAATTATTAACCATTCAAATTTCTAAATAAAACTGATGATTGTTTTGAGTTTAATGTTTAACAAATTCCTCCATTTAACTCAAATCTTTCATATTCTTCATTCAACTTGCTTTTCTGATTGTCATTACCCACACTTCCAATTTTATGTTTTGTCTGACCCCATCGGCCTCCAACATATTACAGCAGCCACCACAGTGTTCTAGATTAGAAGTAACTTCAGTCTTCTTCACTGCAGCAACCCATGCAGAGTTATGGTTTGAACTACTTTTAGTTTCCCAAACAAAATCTTGTGCACTTTTATCCTTGGAATTGAAATGATTTAAGGAAGGCACTGACTTCAATGAGCTTGGAGCATAATGATTAGACCATATATCCCTTTCAGATGATGCCTCGACAACATTCCATTTACTGTCTTTACCCAAATCAGAACTACTAAGTACAACACATGAACCAAGTTTCTTATTGCCACAAAAAACTTTACTATACCGCATAGTCAGACAATCTGAAGTATTTCCTAACCTCTCATCAATAATAACAAATATATGGCAGATACTTGTCATTGGCTTTTGGTTCTCTGCCCCTAGCTTCTTCATAAAGGGGCTTCTAATTTGGATTGTAATTCATTCACCTTTTCATTTTGTGTCAAAAGTAGTAAATGAAGTTCTTCTACTTGATTGACTATAGTCTCTTTGTCTTTCTCCATATCAACATATTTTTCTTCCAAATTTGTAAACCTTCTTTCCAGGTTACCAAAATTTGCTTCAACACTCTCCAATTGAGATACCAGGACACTCCTTTCATTTAGAAGATTCTACTTTTCATTATTCAGTAAATTGCATAATTCTTCGAAACTACTTGATTTTTCCCTTAAACCTTCAAGCTCAAGTTTTTCATCAATGGACTTCTCTGACAATGTACTTTTTAAGTTGAGTTTGAACATCCGATTCTTTGCCATCTCCACGTGTGCGATAACTCGTCCATTTTTGTCCTTCAAGTGCAAAATTCAATCTTTCATGAAAATCGAACAACCTTTCTCCAGTAATTGTCCCATACTAAGAATATTACTTTTCAAGTCAGGTACATAATAGACGTTCTCCACAGTACCTTCTTTTCCGTTCTTTTGGGAAAAGCATATTTTTCCTCGGCCTTTGTCTAAAACCTTAGTTGAGTCTCCAAAAGACACATATCCATCTTCTATGTCTTGTATATCAATAAAGAGGTGTTTGTGTCCACACATATGATTACTAGCACCAGTGTCTAGATACCTTACCATGTCACTATCCAGAGTGACGCCTTCATTGCTCATCATGAGAATTCCTTCATCTTTTGTCTCATCTTCCTCAACTAAATTTTCATTTTCTTCCACTTTCTTCTCATCATAACACTCCTTTGCATAGTGTCCATATTTTCCGCAATTGTGACATTCAACATTTGGACGATTTGAACGACCACCTCTTCCACGATCACGACCCTGTCCACGTCAGTTTGCTGGTCCATTTGTCCCCTCTCTTCATTTTGTTTCCATGAGCACGACCTTCATTGTGATTAAAACCGTAACCTCTACGTCCATGTCCTTTTCCTCGGTTATATTGCACGTACACCACCTTGTCTTCTTTGATGGTCATCTTCGTTTGTAAGGCTTCCTCCAAGACTTCTTGTTTCTTTTTCCTTCTTTTGTTGTTTATGTGCTTCAAGAGAACCTGCAAGATCATCAATGATCATCTCTTCCATATTTCTTGACTCCTCGATTGCACATACAACATTTTCAAAGTCATCGGCCAATAACCGAAGAATTTTCTCCACGACCCTTGCATTCGTGAGAGTTTCTCCATTGCATTTGAGTTTATTGACTACTGTTTGCACACGAGTAATGTAACTAGATACATCTTCTAAATCCTTCATCTTCATGGCCTCCAACTCACCTCGTAAAGTTTGAAGACACATTTGTTTAACTCAAATGACACCCTTGAACACCTTTTCCAGAATGTCTCATGCGTCCTTTGAAGTGGATGCACCAACAATCTTCTCAAAAATTGTCTCATCAACAACTCGATACAAGATGTACAAAGTTGTCTTATCTTTCGACTATGTCTCTTTCAATGTTTTGTTTTGGGTTGTTGAGTAAGTTGTGGTATTTTCTGCTTCTTCAAAACTTTCTTGAACCACCTCCCAAGAATCTTGAGATCCAAAAAGGACTTTCATTTGAATGCTCCAATTGTCATAATTGGTCATCTTTGTTAGTCAAGACATTGATAGATTAACTCCAATACCAATTTGTGAACAAAAAATGTATTTTTATCTCACCGCTCTTTTTCAAATGGAGAATATAATCTTTCTAAATAGTATCATATTCTTTCATATCAACTATAATATATATTGTATTTAAAATCATACTATATAAATTACATTCAAAACTAGAATTAAATTCAACATCCAAATTTTCAAATAAAACGGATCAGGTTAGAGTTTAATGTTTAACAACTCATTCTTCTAAAAATTATCTTATATATGAATGTGTTCTTCATTCAATAATATTTTATTGATGCCGAGTAACAAACGCGTTGAGAAAAGTAAAATAAAAAGAGTACCGATATTTAGACACCTCCATTTGCGTTGCTCTAGAATACATCCCTCTGACGTGGCGCTTTTAATATTAAACAAATAGTGTGTGGGTCCCAGTTGCTGAGGTGGAAAAATTGAAACGAAAATTGCATTTGAAGAGTGCATTTCATAAATGAAGAACGTTTGAAAGGTGCATTTCAAAGGTAGGATTCGGAAGGTGCGTTTTAAAGGGAGACCATTTGTGTTTGAGGGTGTTGGTTGCGAACGAAGACGTCCGATTCTGTGTGTGCCGTTCAACGAAAGCAGGAGCGAGATTTGGAAGGATTAGGGTTTTCGATTGGGGCATTTTCGATTGCGGCGGTTTTTGAAGGGAAAAGGAAGCATAAGAGAGATGTGTTGCCATCTTGAGGTGTTTAGGGCTTTCGTTTAAGAGTGCGATTTCCATTTTGAGGTATGTATTTTGCTTTCTGTTTAGGGCTTTGGTACGGGGTTATTTGTTTATTGCTTTGCTTTCCGTTTTTTAGCATTGAGTGCAGTGTAATTTCGTTTCTTTGTTTGGTGTGTGGTTTTTGAGTTTTGAAGTTTGAATGCATTTGGATTTCATTGTTTTGTGGTATGGGAATTTGGGACTGGTTTTGAAGTTTATGTTTCATTTGTAAAATGGTAGAGTGTGGACAAAACACACGCCAAATTGTACCATTATGATAAATTCATGGCAAAACACAATGAGAGCAATAATTGTTTTGTATCAAAGTTCAAGTTTGAGTCATGCCCTTAGTGTCGGACATACTTTATTTAGTACATCTAAGATTAAGTAAGCAACTAGATGCTTTGTGAACGACATATGCTTTGGAGTCAAAGGTATATTTAGTTAAGAGTAAACACAGAGTATATGAGTATAATTTTAATGAAAAATGAGGATTACACCTTATAAGAATTCAGAAGTTGCATGGTTTAATCTTGAAAGATATGAGAAAGTGCTATCAAACCATGATTTGTGTCTGCAATAAGGAAAAGATTTCTTAAACAAAAAAGAAATTAAAACACCCATACATTGACAAATTATTATAATAATATAATAATATTTTAAATTAAAAAAAAAATATGATTAAGATTAAAATATTAGTTTATTGGAGTGTGAAGTATATGTTTTGTTCTGTGTATCTGGTGTTAAGATATCATCATCTAAAATGAAAGGTAGTCTGGTTAAAAGGATAGATTAAAACCTAAGAAAATATTTCTATTTTGAGAGATGAACTGTGTCAATAATCCGTGTCTCAAAACCTTATCTATTGGGATTTTTTTATTGGCTTGATTGCTCCCATTTGTAAGTGTATGTTACCCTGTTTGATGAGTTGAAGACAAGTGTCAATTGATGCCACTTTTCTGATGATACTGCTTACTAATTGCTTGGAATTAAATTGTAGTGTATAGTAATTGTGATCCTTAACTCTTCTTCCAATATTTAAAATTGATAACATCCATTCTGTAATAACCTCCCGACAATCTTTTACAAATTATTTGTTACTAGCGACATTGAAATAGAGATATGATTCCTCTTTGTATGGAGAAAACTTTATTAGAAGAAGTGTATGTTGGTTTGGTTCTGAACACGAAACATTCACACAAATTATTTTTTCTTAATTTTAAAT
>Ga0123342_1007079_pt1 | contig 15089 bp, 5 predicted proteins | sample Turbeawhitnodule_FD_89960 | JGI IMG/M metagenome (GOLD analysis project Ga0123342, IMG submission 89960) | Root nodule microbial communities of legume samples collected from Mexico - Turtle bean Mexico white nodule | ecosystem: Host-associated > Plants > Roots > Nodule | place: Mexico: Nepantla... | reverse complement strand
CGCCGCGCCTTCTGCTGCTGCTGTGAAAGGAAGCAAAGAGATAGTAAAGTGGGTTGGGGTAAAATTAGGTTTAGTTTTAAATTTTTAATATTATTTTACTGAGGGGCATAATAGTAAAATCAAATTTACTATGGGGGTGGCTGAAGAAGGGATGGAGGTGCAGGAAGAAGCACTCTCAAGTTGATCCAACCATAAAATTAGCCTATCCTACAACAACAAGATGTTGGCTGTTTCTTCCTGCACCTCCATATATTCTTCTCCCACCGCCATATATTTTCATATTTCCAAAAATACTCCTCTGTAATATTTCGAATTACATAATCCGGAAGTCTTTTCTCAAATTCATAATTAGCTTTCGGATTACATAATCTGGAAGCCTTTTTTCAAATGTTAGTTTCTGGATTATGTAATCCATAAATCTTTTTTAGCTTCCGGATAACATAATCCGGAAGTCTTTTTTCAAATGCGTGTCTGGATTACATAATCTGGAAGCTACTATATGGGGGTGACACAAGAAGGTTAAAAAGGTATTTTCAAGTTGTGTATGGGATGACAGAAAAACCTATGGAGGTGCAGGAAGAAACAGTCCAGGATGTTCCTTCTCATAAGTGGAATTAAACTAAAACCCTTGATAATGATGTCCAAGAAATGTGTATATTTCCACATATTTATAATAGAAAATTGAGTTATTCGTAACATAATACAAAACAAATATAAGGAATGTAAATGGTTAAATTATCACGAGTAAAAGAACTTTTAATACAATTAAATTTGAGTGAGATCTTCTAGAGCATTTTTAGAGTTATTTGAATGAATAGATGTAGCTGGAAATCAAGGAGACAACAAACAAAAATTTAAAAATGCATAATGAATAAACCAACAAAATGAAATCTAAAATCATAAAGGCTAATTTTCCTTACACCATTTATCTGCACCCAACACTTGCATATAAAAAGTCTATTTTGCCTTTATCGATTTAAAACACTTCTTAGGGTTCATTAAGGCACATTTCATTGAGGCATTGAATCTCCATAGTTGAGCATGCCGACAGCACGCGAAGAAGGAGTTGTCGATGGAGAAGAAGTGTACATCGAAGAAAACAATGTTTGTTGGTTGTGCTCATCGGAGAAGAAGGTAAGTTTTTCGTGACACAGGTGACTTTTGGATATGTATATCTAGAAGTGGTTTTTGTAATCCAGATGGGGAAATTCGAAGGTTTCCTGGATGTTGTTGTCTAGAAGCACAAAAAAGAAGTGATGACTTTCGAATTTGGATATCTGCAAATGTCTTGGATATGGTAATTCGGAAGTCATTTGTGCAAAGTGTGTGTATGTGTTTTTTCATTTGAGGTCATTTTATGAAATGCTTAGGAACATGGTGAGGACTAGAGGAGGAGGATCTTCTAATGTGGATCGCGTGCGACCAACTGCATATGTGAGAAGAAAGCGTGGTGGTCATAGTAATTCAGTTGCAAATGAGGACTTTGAAGAGAATATTGAACAAAAAGAAGTGGAAATTGATGATGAAGGTTATTCAAGAGGGTCAGTGGATAAGTTATTGCTGATCATGTGGCGAGACAATTATGGAATGGTTAGGTAAATAATGAACATTAATTGAGTGTGCTATGTATGTATTTGTTGATGGTATTTCTTATTACTGTAGGATGATGGTGAACTTAAGGTTGTTTCTCATGGGAAAAAGGTGAATAAGTAGGAGCACCACATGAGCACATAGAGGTTGCAGTAGACATGTCTGGATTAGGTAGTCTTATTCATGCAAGTTATGAGAATTTAGTTAGAGGATTGCTTTGTGCATTTGTAGAGAGGTGACATGCAGAGACAAACACATTTCATTTACTTATTGGGGAGATGACCATCACTCTTGATGATGTGTCAAATTTGTTGCATTTGCCCATTGTTGGGAAATTTTATACGCACCAAACCTTAGATGTAGATGGGACGAATGACTTGTTGGTAGAATCCCTACTTGTTGACCGTGGAGTTGCAGCTGAAGAGACACAACACTACCGGGGAGATCATGTACGCCTCATTTGTTTGAGAGATGTATACTAGGATGCATGCTCAAGGATATTTGGTTCACCTTGTTGGTTGCACTATCTTCGCCGACAAGAGTGCTACTTTAGTGAGTGTGATATACTTGGGGTTTTTTTGTAGATTTGAGGCTGACTAGGGATATTCTTGGGCGACAACTACGTTAAACCACATGTATGAGCAACTAGGAGATTGTAGTTATGCAAACTAGCTGGTTATGCGAATTTGTTGCAAGGTTGGATTTGTGAGCATTCCCCACCTATAGGCATGGGACGTGTGAGATCCCAGTATTCTGAAGAAGAATCTTGTGGTAGGATGTATGAACTAGGGAAGTTACTTTAGTTGCAGTTGTGTAGTTGCAGCTAGATACAATTACACCACCTGGAATTCGGTTTACCCCATACGACGAGCACAAGGAAGAACGTCCATTTGAGTAGATATCCTTATCCTCGGATTATATGAGGCTTGGAAGTTGGAGATAATTGTACTTGCCAGAACGTGTTCTCCGCTAGTATGGATATATGCAGATGATTCCTCGGCACCCATCTGTAGTTAAAGATGGCAATCTCACTACAAATAAAGTATACCGATGATAGTTACATTTCAATGATTATGTCATCCAGGATATGGACGTAGAACCTTATCCTAGCGCCTGTATTCAACAGTATATGGAGTAGTTTCGATCGATATCACATCCATATGTCATTGACATGCGTGAGGATGACTATCCTGGAGTCATACCCTCATAAGCACCTGCCCACAGACCAGTTGCAAAGCATCTTCAGGAGACACATCCTGAACATCCTGCTCTGGTATGTATGAACCATTAATAATTTATTGATTTGTGTTGATTTGTGTATAATATTAGACATTCATGGTTGTAGGATATTTGTCGTAGAATTACACAGACATTAAAACCATTACTTAATCATGGTGATTTGGTGGAGGGCAACCCTGTGTGGAAAGGAATACAAGCAGCCTTGATGTTAGCATGAAGAGCGACAAGTGATAGAGTTGTGTATGTCAGGAGGCATTCATGTAGGAATAATTGATATATTTAAAAATGTATTAGGACAATTGTAATTGTTGTAATATTTTCATCCGTGAATGTTCTTGTTTGAACTTTAACTATGAATTAATTTTATTTTAATCTCAATAAGTTTATGCTTAAGTGTATTTGGTGTGTGATTTTGTTTATATTCTTTAAATTAGTTTAGGGTTTTAAATTTTGTCCATTGAAAGTACACAAAATTATGACACTATGAAATATGTACTCCCTATTAAAAAATATGGTTTCTGGATATGGAAATTTGTAGGCCCATGTTTGCCTTATGGATATGCAAATTCAGAAGCATTGTAATGGCTTCCGGATAATGGAATCCATAGGCATTGTTGTGGGTTCTGAACATGCAAATCCATAAGCATGTACGTGCGTTTTGGATAATAATATCCGTAAGCATGTATGTGCGTTTTGGTTAATAATATCCATAGGCAATGATGTGGGTTTCGAATAGTAATATCCGTAAGAAATGTTGTGTATTTCAAATAGTAATATTCGTACCGAGGCAATGATAAGCATTAAAATGAACATTATTTGTAATGATCCTTTAAACTTCCAACATACGATGATCCACCAATGTCTTTGCCAAATTATGATTGTAACAACCACATATTAATTCAACCGTCCAACCTTCACCACCTTTTACCGGTTTGACTTGCAATCTGAAATGACAGTCACATTTTTTAGTTCCACTTCGACTGATATCTACATCTTTTTTTTATTGTTTGTATTTACCTCCTCTCTCACAACCTAATAATACGTACGTCATCCTTCATCGTTGCTTCGTCCATGTATTCGACCTTAATATAACAATAACAAATCCATAACTATAGTCAACACTTCTCGCCCATTCTAACAACTCATATCGATTACGAAATACCTACAATAACATATGCCAAATTTATATATCATTCATAAACTATCATTCACACGCCTAAAATAAAACATATTTTTATCTTACCTCATTTGTAGTAAACGCCTCACTACACTCATATGCCCTACGTTCATGATCTAACGCGTTATAAGATAGTGATTGCTCCAGATCAACATCATCTCTCACAAATCAATCTCCCCTGAAATTCTCATATATGAATCCACGGTATCCATTGACACTGTTGTATAAAAAACACATATCAGGAACTTTTACCTTCCAAATATCCATATCCACAACCTAAATCAGAAAATTCCGGACATGCAAGTTCATAACTAATATGTCACTTCCGAATATGGCATCCACAAGCTTATCTGGACAAACACCAATACCTTTTGGACGCCAACATCTAGAAGCCTATTATCTCATTTTGGATTTGAAAATCCAAAGTACACAATCAATATTTATGGATTTTTGCATCCGTAGACAATGTTGTGGATCCCGATATCTTATATTAGCTTAACATCATTTTTTTATTGAAAAGTACACGAAAACGGTTTTGCTTACCTGAAAAGACAATTGCACCGCACCTAAGAGTAATGGTTTGGCTCCACCACCATAACAAACCACTACACTACCACCACCTCCACTCAAAATGCCTCCACCATAGTAAAATACCTCCTTTGCAACTTTTTTTTTGAAAATGAAGATGATAACGATACTTTGGAGTTTTAAAATATATATTGGGTGCACATAATAAAAAGCGCGAGACAAACTCAGTTATTCAACCCACTACCCGTTTTATTCCGCTCGCATAACCCACAGTTCGCACGGGCCAACAGCAGGGCGAGCTGGTCCACTGACTCACATAAAAAAAGAAAAAAAACAAGTTGTGTTTTATCTTACTTAATTTATTGATGTTTGGTATGTTTGAAATAGAAGAATATTGATGTTTGATATTTTATATTAGTAGCAAACATAAGTTCAATTTTTTATTCAATTTATATTTAATTTTTCAGCAATATAAAAAGTAGCAAATATTTTGATTGAATTCTTTTATATATATATATATATATTTTATAATTATTCAATTTTTGGTAGCAAATATTTTTATTGAATTTCTAAAGAAAAAATTTACACGGATTAACTCATAGTCTCATGCAGAATAAGATAGAAAAATCAATTTACTTTTTAATTACACAGAAATGATCAATCCAACCTACATTTTATTAACAAAACGCGGAGTCTATATAGAACTGATTAGTCCAAATAGAAAGAATTAGCCAATCATAAATTATTACTTTTTATGAAGGTATAAGTTATGTAAACAAATTGATACATCATTACAAAAGCATCCTGGTACTCTTCCTCACCACTAGTTCATCACAAGCTCAAATAATCTTAAATTTAGCTCATAAATCTCTACCATTCTTAACCATTACACCATACCCACAATCTGATTTCTTCAAAACAAGCCATTCTTTAACAGTAATAAAAGCTTAAACCCCAAAAACACAACCACTCTAAAGGAGGAAAAAAACATTTTCTCCATTTTGAACTTTTTTTTCTCGTTACACAAAAATAAAAAAACCACTTTTAAAGTATATTTTCTTTTTTACCTTATGTTCCTACATCGAATCACCTTAATAAAAACACCATATACAAGAAGTTATTTGAATATATATATATATATATATATATATTTATAAATGATTTAAATGTAAAACATTAAATTATTAAAAAATTCTATTAATATACACCATTTTTCAACAGTAATAAAAACTCAAATCCCAACAACACAAACAAGGAAAAATAAAAATATTTTCTCTATTTTTTTTCTGTGCACGCTACAAAAAGGAAAAACGTTTTTTAAAGTAATTTTTTTGCCTTATGTTTCTAAACCAACAACCTTAATAAAAAAGAACATATGCAACAAGAAGTTATTTTTAAAAAATTAAAATGTGTAAAAAGTACCTAAACGTAACACACTAAGTTATTCAAAAATTCTATTTATGGATATTCATTAAAAAAAATTATGAAATAGAAATTAATTTTAAAAAAAAATTAATTAGTTGTTATAGTGACTAAATTATATATCATTTTAGAGACTAAATAAATTTTTAATTTTTAAATTAGTTTATATTATTGTTAAATGATTTTTAAATTGGTATTTAATTAGCAATCAAAGTGTTTGCTATTAGATTTAGAATATTAAAAACTTGGTTGCTAATTAGATATTAATTTAAAAACTATTTAATAATAATAAAATTAATTTAGAAACTATTTTTTTTAGTTTCTAAAATGATTTCTAATTTAATTGTTATTACAACTAACTATTTTGGTATCTAAAAATAGATTTGTATTGAATGATTTTTTTATAGTGATTTAAATCTTATTTAACCATTATTCACCACAAATAAGTTATATAAAAGTGAGGAACTTTTTGATATATCAGTTAATTTTGTTAAGCATTTCAACTAATACAAAAAGACTTAAATGTATGATACAATTTATGTCACAAATCTATTTAAAAATATATTCAACAACTTATAAACAAACTTATCAATCTTTGTTTTCGTGTCATCACTATACACATTGTAATTGTAGTTTGAACATCTGTATTTCTTTCTGTTTTTATTATTCTTTGTTTTCTTATTCTTTCTTTCTTTCTTTTATTATTCACTAAAGAAATTACTAGTCATTATTTTATTATAAATATTAGTTAATTTTTAAAAATATTCTTTTTCTCTGATAGTCGACACGAGTGAGAGATTGTTTGTGTGCATTCGCCGATCATAAGCCACGATATATAAAACCCAAATAATATCAATGGCACGTGTAAAGTAGATTCACCAAAGTATTATAAACCTTCTTAATTCTTTTAATATTAATATTTACATTCATAGTGTCGTGTCATCTCAATAACCATCCAATATTTTTTTCTTCAAAATTAATAGTTTAATTTTAAAAATTATTTAAATTATTTAATGCAAAATATAACAACTACATTATTTGATAGGAAACTAATTTTTAAATTTCTTAAATCTAATATCAAACTAAAATGTTATAAATAAAAAATAATAACTTTTTTTTATTAAATATCATCTAGTATCCAGTCATCAATAAAGCTAATTATTGATAAAATTACTTGAATGTTTTGTCTTTATAAAAAAATATCTGATTATAAATTATCATATAAACTTATTAATTTTATAATAATGATCTAAAAAGTCATGTTAATAATAAATTTTAATTGAATATAAGTATAAAATTGAGCAGTCCTGTTCAATTTATATTTGTTCTTGAATTGAGTTCAAGATATTATACTAAACTTAATTCTCCATTCTACTTTGTAGATAGATATAATATTCATACTGAATAAAATAATAAGTATAACTTTTATTACTTCTAAAACATGCTTAAGAAATAAGTCAAGTTTCTACAAATTTTAAACAAGTAAAATAAACATAATGATATTTAATATTTAACACTCTATAAATATCTAAATATCTTAACTTTAAACTAATATTCTGTGTAAGTTTTCAATCAAAATGAGTTCCTAACACAACATCATTTTTTAAACAAAAACATTAAACATTACATTAAATAGTTGACGTACTCACTCGGACCACCTTAATAAAAGTATAAAAAAAATGAAAAAAAAATAAAAGAATTAATTTATACTTCATTTAAATTTGTGTAGGTGGCGGCGGCAACATGATATCGTGGCAGTACTTTTGGCCTCAGATGTGGACAGTCTTATTATGTACTCAGAATCTAATTAATGAAAAAGAAAAAGTATTAAATGGTGTTCATAATAATTATAAAAATATCTAACTCAAAACATCCTTAATTTTTCCTCCAAATTCAAAGTATTTATATTGGTTTCATTGTATTTATTGTTTGTCAGTTTTGTGAACAAGATATTTCTTTTCTGAGAGGAACTCTTATTAACTGAGGTAACCATCCAAACCATCCTCTTTATCAGTTCATTTTATCCATTGGTATCTGATATTTCTTTCTCTTTCCACTACCATAGCTGTTTGTATATGTTCTTGCTTAACACAGTCACACTCTCTATAATCTTAGCTAAATGGTTAACTTCCATGTTTTGTCATCTAACATTGTAATTGTGTTTCTGATATAACAAATTGTATAGTTTCAATACATGCATGCTTATGTCACCCTTTGGAAATTTTAGAACAGAAGCGAGATTTAACATTTTTTTTGTATCGGTGACAGTAAAGGAGTCCAGGATTAAGTATAATTGTGTCTAGGTTTTCACCTTCATTCATGTTCATAGTTTGTCATTCTAATTATGTTGAGGTTTTTTCTATGAACTATTTTTTGTGATCCCATTGATCTAATTTTTCTGGTGCAGTTCTTTGAAATTAATTGAAGGTACTGCACTTGGATTTGCATGAGTTTTGCTAGAAGACATGACTACTGCAAATGGTGGGACTGAGACTGAGGAGCACAAGAGAAAAACTAATGATCCTTTTCTTAAGCATGAGGGTCAGCAAAACATGTCAAAATCACCTAGATTGTGCACACCTATTAAGAAGGAATGGTCAGAGAATTTGCCAAATGAGAATGTGATTGGTAATCAAGATAATCATACGAATAGGTATGTAATTTCCTTAGCTGAATCTAGACTTCCTAGTACTAGTTTGTGTTCTACTATAGACTCAGAACACATTGTTGAAAAGTTGTCTGTTCCTATTAGGAATTATAAGAGCAAGAATACAGACTTAGTTAGTCACCCACATAATTCAAGACAGGAAAGGAATCAATTGACTATTGAGTCCAAGTATTATGGCTTAAATAGAGAAGTTGTTTCCAAGGTTGAAGAACAGTTCAGGTTAAGTAAAGAACATAAGGGAAATGATTCTGAAATTTGGGGTCTGAAGTCTCTCTCTGACAAGAGTGTAAATCAGAACTCACTGAAAGTCTCAGGGGATATAAGCCATATGGGCAAGGCTATAATCTCAAATAATGCACATCTTATTAGCAGCATAACTCAGAGTACTTCATCTGCTTATCATTATCCTCAATCTGTAAAGCAAACAAGGAAGGGAAAGGGGGTTATTTGTGAAGATTTAGACAAAAGCTTCATCATTGTAGGAGCACATAAGAGCCAGGAGGATGAGAAGCCTTTTGCAGCCAAGTTTCAATCTGATACACTGAGGAGATCAAATGTTGAAGATGATAATAAGCCTTTAGTGGAAGGAACTGTAGTGTCTGGTATCAATGAAATCAACTTAAGAGAGTGGCTGAAATGTGAATGTCATAAAGTGAAGAAATTAAAAAAGATTCATATATTTAAGCAGGTATTGGAAACGGTTGATTTTGCACACTCCCAAGGACTTGTCTTGCTAGACTTTCAACCATCTTGTTTCACTTTATTGCCTTCAAGTAAGATTAAGTACATTGGTTCATATGGCCAACAACAGTTAGGTAATGAAGTCATGACCTGCAATGTGAATAGGAAAAGGCCTCTCGAACAGAATACCTGTGCTTGCCAAAGTTCGAGTACAAAGCAGAAAAAACTATTTGAGGAGACAGAATCTTTTAGGCAGTCGCATCAATGCTCCTTTACTCATGACTGCAGGACAATAGTGAATCAAACTTCTGACACAATCAGACCCTTGGAATCGAGGAGTAAAGAAAGTATTTGCCAAAATATTTCTAATTGTCAGCAAACTTTTACCAAAGAAAATCAGTTTATGTCTGCTTCCATTCAGTTAGAAGAGAAGTCGTATTGTAGTCCAGAAATGCTGAATGATGGAGTCTGCACCTTGTCATCTAATATTTACAGCCTTGGAGTTCTTCTTTTTGAAGTAAGAAAATATTGTCTCACACATTGTTACTTTCCATAAAGCTTTATCATATATTCTTTTGATTGATAGCAAGGCAAATTATTTTGTTGGATTTCTACAATGATACTAACCATAGATCTTCAATATGCTCCATTTTTTTTCTGAATATGTTCATGAAAACGATGAGATTTTTGGTTGCTGCAACCTGCCAAGAAGTTAATTCCAAGCAAGACACCTGTTTGACATGCAGTACCAAACCTTTAGAATTGACATTGAAACATGAGTTATGGTGGATTAAACTTTCCGGATTGGAGTTGTTAAATATGTTGATCATTTTAACTATTTAAGTTGCTATTAATCATATTCAAAGATTAACTCGTTAAATATATTAATCTTTTAACATTTAAGTGGATGGTGTTCTCAGTTGCTGTGCAATATTGAGTCAGAGGAGGCGCATTCAACTGTGATGTTGGAGTTGTGTCATAGAATCTTACCGCCTAAATTTCTAGCAGAAAATCCAAAGGAAGCTGGCTTTTGTCTTTGGCTTCTGCATCCTGAACCATCCTCTCGCCCTAATGCTAGGTGATGTAATATGTTGTCTTTCTTATGTTTGTCAATATGCCTCATTTGAATTTGTAAAATTTTTCTTACTCAAGGATGTATTATGACAGTGCCATCTTCAATGGCTTCAGGATGGATGATGATAGTGGTGACATACTGATATTGAGGGGAACTTAGGACATTGTGTGGAAAAGTTAAAGTTGCATGCTTTTATCTGGCCACTCATATAAATGAGTGGTGCTAACTACACAAACTCCATATGACTGTCTTAATCTTAGGAGCAATGTATGAAGTAGTGCAAAATACTTACTACATTATGTATGCGACTTGTTAATATGATGTTACTTGGTTTTCTGCTTGTACAATGCAGCCTATAGATGATAAAAAGAAACTCGTTCTTAACTTGATTTGCTAGCCATATGACTGTTATTCTTATTGCTCGTAATGCTTGACAAACCAGATAACTAAAAGTCAGAAACCAATAAAAAGGAGTGTTTCTAGAATGGCTTTAAGCTTCATAGAAAATTGGTTAAATATCCATTTGTGTAAATGTCAGCTTGAAACGGTGCTGATTAGCACATTTTGTTATTAGTCTCCTTTGTGAAGGGCATGCTACGCTGTTAAGGTGCTGTTCATTTTTTGGTTTTTGGCATTTCTTTATTTCCAGATTCCATTACCTTATGCGAATATTTTTTGGCCACTAGCACCTTGGAACTTCTTGGCTCTTGGTAAATGAAAGTAGCTGCTCAGGAAAACCACATCACTCTCTCTCATTTATTTTACTTGTTTAAGTAATCATACAGCTAAAAGAATATTTATATAGATGTAGTTTATATTATAATTTTTTAATTCTTCTTTTATGTACAACAGGATAATTTTAGAATCTGAGTTTATACGCCCATCAGAGGAATCAAGTTCTATAGATGATGATGGAATATCTGATGACGAGGCTGAAACAGAAAAATTACTACATTTTCTAACTTCAATCAAAAAAGAAAAGATAAAACAGGCAGCCAAGTTGGAAGAACAGCTACATTTGTTGAATGAAGATATTCAGGAGGTAGAAAGAAGTTATTCATTTGGGACAGATTCAGTATTTCCATTGGCACAAATGAAAAATTCTGAAGTGAGAGAGAACAATTTACATTTTCAAGATTCTTCTGGTTCAGACATCAGTAGATCCATTCAAAGGTCATTTGGTGATGAAGAAAGATTTATGGCTAACATAAGTCAGCTAGAGAATTCTTACTTTTCTACGAGAATCCAAGCCCTGCTAAAAGATTCACCTATTTCAAGCAATGATAAAAATCTGACGGAAAATAGATGGAGATTGCCTCAAGGAGAGCATGCTAATAAGGAGCCTAGAAGAATTCATAATTCTGTTGGTTGTCTAGGATCCTTCTTTGAAGGTTTATGCAAGTTCGCTCGTTACAGCAAGTTTGAAGAGCGTGGCAGATTAAGAAATAGAGATCTGCTTAGTTCATCCAATGTAATGTGTGCTTTAAGTTTTGACCGTGATGAGGACTACATGGCAGCAGGAGGAGTTTCAAAGAAAATCAAGATTTTTGACCTCAATGCTATTTCAAGCGATTCTGTTGACATCCAATACCCAGTGGTTGAGATGACAAATAAATCAAAGCTTAGCTGTGTGTGCTGGAACACCAGCATAAAAAATCATCTGGCATCTACTGACTATGATGGTGTGGTTCAGGTGTGTATACCATGCAACATTTGAACTATACTTGATGAAATGGTTTAATGCCTTTTAGTCTATGCAAATATAGCAAATTTTTATTTTAGTCCACATGATTTTTTCAAGTAGTCCTTATCCTTATGTAATGAAGTGATATATATCTAGACATGTCATGTAGGTGAGTTTCAGATAAACATCACCTGACATGTCTAGATGCATACACTATCAACTTAACATAAATAACGATAGGTACTACTTTGAAAACTTTTACAATTTATAAAGACTATAACTAACATTTTTTTAGTGATATTGAAACTAAATTCATCATATTTTCAAGGACTAAAATTATTAAAACATTGATGAAAACCAACTTTTGTCTTGTCTTCTTCATACTAACCAAACTTCCATTGCCTTTGCATTTGACTATTTCTTAGGTTTCATTGACATTAATAACATGACTTGTATGGATGAATTCAGATGTGGGATGCAGAGTCTGGTCAGCCATTGTCCCAATACACGGAGCACCAAAAGAGAGCTTGGTCTGTTCATTTTTCTCTGGCAGACCCAAAAATGTTTGCTAGTGGAAGTGATGACTGCTCTGTCAAACTGTGGAATATCAGCGAGGCATGCTTTCTTTTATGCATTTAATAGCAAATCATTACTAAGACATACTCCCCCTTTCCAAAACTATAGTTGTTTAAGAATCTAGTTTTGTTCCAAAACTTTAGTGGTTTTAGAAATCCAATTGTAATACTTGTACCCTTATTTATATCCACTAAAGCATTGAATTTTACTAAACTGATAGAAAATATGCGGTTGAATTCTATTGCTTCATATTGCATAATAATTGTCTCATATGCTGTTGTTTTGCAGAAAAATTCTCTGGGAACCATCAGGAACGCTGCCAATATATGCTGTGTTCAGTTCTCTTCTTACTCAACAAATCTTTTATTTTTTGGATCAGCTGATTTCAAGGTTTATGGTTATGATCTTCGTCACACTAGGATTCCATGGTGCACATTAACTGGTCATGGCAAAGCTGTTAGTTATGTAAAATTTATAGATGCTGAAGCAGTTGTCTCTTCTTCCACTGACAACTCTTTGAAGCTTTGGGACCTTAAAAAAACCAGCTCTACTGGTTTGTCATCTGATGCATGTGCCTTAACCTATAAAGGTCATAGTAATGAAAAGGTTGGTCTCTCAAAATATTTTACCACACTTTTCTGTATTTTTTTATTTGTTCTTCTAATCGGTTTATCTTTCATCGTCATCTTCTTCTTCTCCAGAATTTTGCTGGATTATCTGTTTTGGATGGATACATTGCATGTGGTTCAGAATCTAATGAGGTATGGCTTTTATTTTTTCATAACCTTGACTTCACAATATGAAATGGAATAATAATCTGAGTTCACCCTTGGATGCTGATTGTCATGAAGCCTGCAAAATATTTCACAATCTGCACTACATGTGGGAAAAGAAATTAGTTGTTGAATTTTCTTTTCTCTTTTGTGTTACTTTATGCTTATTTAGGAGCCTGATCATTGTATGAAATCAAGCTTTGTTACCACAAATCCTAATGCAGGTTAAAATATTATCTGTTCTGCATCACCAAGCATAATTCTTTATACCATATAGGTCATGTATTTAATTTAATGTGCACAATTAGAGAATGAGTATCATCCATTCTTACAATTAATACATAAGGTGAGGTCATTCTATTTACATCATGCTAATGGTATTTATGGAGCTTTGCTTCTCTTAATTGAATTTTCCAGCAAATGCAGGATAACAAGATACAAATTCTAATTCATTTTAAACATTGCTACCTTTCAGGTGTACTGTTATCACAAATCTCTGCCAGTGCCAATTGCTGCTCACAAATTTGAGTCAATTGATCCTATTTCTGGTCATCTAAGTAGTGGTGATAATAATGGACACTTTGTTTCTAGTGTTTGCTGGAGAAAGAAATCTAACATGCTTGTTGCCGCCAACTCAGTTGGAATTGTGAAACTGTTGCAGATGGTCTGACAGAAAAGAGAAAAAAATTGGAAAGCTTTCATTTCTTGACTGCATAATTTGTTTAGTACCCTTTTCAGAAGACTAAGCTTGCGTTTTATTTGACATAAAATCTCAGGCTTCAATGATTAAAGGGGTATTAACCTTAAATGGGGTCTTGAATTGTCATTGCTTCTGAACAAAAGTTAGATGAACAAGAAATGTATATAGCCTGTGCTAATGGAGGCTTTTGAGCTTGTAACTTCTCTTTCAATAATTAGTATCACATGGAACTAAAGGTTTCCTTTGATCAATTACTTCTGTATATAGCACACGTTCCAAAGCAAAGATAAATACCAATTAACTTCAAAATCACTTTTATTTTATCAGAAAAAGTACATGATATGACCTATGCTTTGCTATTAATTGCAAAACCTAACTGTAGTTGATATAATGGTTCAACTAGGAATGTACCCTTAAAAAATCTTCAAAAGTTGCATGTTTATTTCATTGGTGCTAACTCTATATCTCACAAGTTTGTTATCACAAGAAAAAGAGCATCATGTTGAAGATTTGATTGAGAGTGCACTCTTTAAGTACTGAAACTTAATAGTTTATCTTTAAAGTAAGTTCTCTTATCTTGATAGTGGGTTGGAAAAGTCTTAGTCTTAAGCTGTTAGAATTAAGGTCAAAGTAGGCTTCATCCATTAAAATTAAATTTTTTTCTTTTTATAAATTGGCATTTTTTTCCTTATGATTGAGATATATTCTTGTTATATGAAATTAATGGTATGTTATGTGGTTGGCAATTTCTTTTTCCACCTCTATATAAAATAGATAATAAAATGTAATAGTAGTTGAGTAGTATTGAGTTTTGGGCCTTTCTAATTCTGTTCCTTGGCTGAAGCCCAAACTATTGTATTTCGTATATATTGTACATAGCAAAAGTAATAAGACAAGACAGTTATTTTTCCCTTTTCCATAAGCAATTTCATCTTCCTTTATCTTCTTCCTTCATCTTTCTGATCCCAAGCGGTGG
>Ga0123342_1007078_pt1 | contig 15092 bp, 11 predicted proteins | sample Turbeawhitnodule_FD_89960 | JGI IMG/M metagenome (GOLD analysis project Ga0123342, IMG submission 89960) | Root nodule microbial communities of legume samples collected from Mexico - Turtle bean Mexico white nodule | ecosystem: Host-associated > Plants > Roots > Nodule | place: Mexico: Nepantla... | reverse complement strand
TGATGGTAGTCCTTTGGTTAAATTGATTAAGCTTGCTGTGACAACCTTTTCTATATGGATGATATGGCGTATGAGGAATTATGCTAGATTTCAGGAAAAGATTGAAGTTTCTAAGGCTATTTCAGTAATTAAAGATTTAACTTGTCTAGTGGAAAATTCGTCTAAAGCTTCATTTTAATAATTATAGTAATGACAGGTAATTAAAAATTATAGTATTGATAGTTAAAAAATAGTAATAATAAATAAAATAATATTTACTTTTTTTAATCAAATAGTTTTTTTTTATCAATTTAACCTTTTTTTTCTTTATGTTATCTTCCTTTTTTTTTATTATCTCAGTTTCTTTCCTCTGAGTTAAACTCTACCATACAAATCATAATCTCGGAAGGAATATATTACAATAAAATTATTAAATAAAAATTAATTTTAAATATTAAAATAATTAATTATTATTTAATATTTTATAAATTAAAAAAATTATTGATATTTAAAGTAATTTCTATTCTCAATAAAATTTTATAAAACAATTTTTAAATTAGTATATAATTTTTAGCTATTACCACTTTATAATTAAATTAGTCTTTTTAAAGTCCAATTTAAAATCTAAATAATTTAAACACTAATTTAAAAATTATTTTATAAATTTTTATCAATAATAAAAATCACTTTAGATATAATTTTTAAATTAATATTTAATTTAATTAATATAGTGACTAATTATTATTTATTTTTAAATTTGATTTTGCTACTTAATAATTTTTATTGTAGTGATGAAAGTACTTTAGTTCCATGTGCGACAAACTGAACACATTTAATTTACAGGAAAAAGTGTGGTCACAATCGTTATATTTTAATTAATGATTGTAAATTACAATGAAATTAATTATAATTTTAATGAAATTAATTACAATAAATTTTTGATCAATTCTTCTTCTTCTTCTTCTTCCTTCTCTAAAATACTATATTACAGATTTCTGAAGAAAAAAATTACGTGTTAGTATTTTTGAATCCGTACTTTGTCTCCAAACCAGACATCATATGCATAAGAAATTAACTTGACCTTTTCTTTCTCTCTTCTTTAACAATAAACACTGAAAAACGAAATGGCATAAAGAATCATAAAGCATGGTGAAAAGATTTATATAAGGGAGCCAGTTGAAGATGGCATTTTCCATCTTCAATTTTTTTTCCTGAAAACTAAACCAGTTGAAGATGGCATCTTCCATCTTAAAACTTTTCCTATCATCAATCATTCTTTATACTATGTTGCAGCCTTACACTAAAGCTCTTAGAAAGGCAAGCATGTTAATCTTCAACTCCTTGTCTGATTACAGTTTAAGACTCTCTATTCAAGTATATATCTGTAGCAGTGTTTCACATTTTGTTGTTAGATATGCATACAACAACATTTCACAGATTTTCTGCTTAAATTTGATTTTTTGTATCAGACCTACATTGTATACTTGGGAGAACACTCTCATGGTCCAAATCCTTCACTTCGTGATCTTAATTCAGCCACAAATTCTCACCATGATTTACTGGCTTCAGTCTTGGGAAGGTAATGTATATAATCTTTCAGCATTGGTTCAAGTCCTATGCATAAAAAACTTTGTTGAAGGATAACTCACTTTGAGTACTTTCATATCTCTTGAACAAAATTAGTTTCAATAAGCATCTAAAAATACCATTTACAGTTATGTGCTTTAACTCATGATCAGAAACACTCTTGTGAATGCTTTAGTCAGGAGTGATCTCTAGATGGTTTTTGGTGACCAGACCAATACAGAGTGCATAAGAACTTGTGTTTATCCTGTGATGTTGTTAGCTAGTTGATTACTTGAATAGTTTCTTTTTCCAACAGCCACGAGAAAGCAAAGGAAGTAGTGATGTACTCGTACAATAAGCACATTAATGGCTTTGCTGCACAGCTTGAAGAGGAAGAGGCATCAGAGATTGCAAGTGAGAAAAATGATTACCATGGTTTTGTAGTTTGTAGTCATATTTTGTAGATCTTTTTGGTATACTTGGAGTTGAAGGGATAACTACCCTTTTTGAAGACACAAATTGATGCAGTACGCATATATGTTTGAATGTATTGGTGCAGAAAATCCAAATGTAATTTCTGTATTCTTGAGCAAAGAGTATAAATTGCACACTACCAGATCCTGGGACTTTCTTGGGCTGGAAAAATATGGAGGAATTCCTGCAGAATCGGCTTGGTGGAAAGCAAATTTTGGAGAAAATACAGTAATTGCTAATCTTGATTCAGGTTAATCCTACACTAAATTTTAGTTAGATCTTTATTTAAATTTTCTCCTTTTAAAAATAATGGATCACTATATTATTTTTCACATATTTTCACTTATTTCTTTAAGTATATTTCTATCTCTTATTAAATAAATCAAACAAAAAAACTCTCAAAACCATTTTCTTATTAATTTTTTATTAAATAACTATTTTTTTTTCATTTCCCTTATTTTTTTCTTCACAGTCGAACAAGACATTAAGGTTTCATTACTTGGAAAGACACAAAGGTGAGTGAAAAAAAAAGTGAATAAAAATTTCTAAAAATAAATTAAAAGCTAAAAAATGTTCAATTAAAAGGAATAAGATAACAAATAAATAGAAGTAGGTGAGTAAAAAGAATTTCGTAAAACATTTTTCCTTTACCAAAAACTTTATTATTTCCATCCACTCTTTCCATTAAACTTTTAACTATAAAAGGGTTAAAAGTGATTAGAGTAGATGCAAATTTTATATATTGATTTAAATTTAAAGTTTATTTTTTTAATATAGCATATGGATAATGGATAAGTAACTTTATTATTTTCCTCCACTCTTCTCAACTAATTTTTCAGCAAGAGGCTTAAGCATAAACAAAGTTGATGTAATTTATGAGTGGTGTAAATTGTATAATGAAACTCTGTGTAACTCATATCCTTAACTCAAACAGTTTGTAGAATATTGTACTTAGTTGTTTTTTTGTTGAACAGGCATTTGGCCCGAACACCCAAGTTTCGGCGACAATGGATATGGTCCCCTGCCATCAACGTGGCGTGGCAACGGGGTCTGTCAGATTGACCATTTTGCTCCTTCAAACAAAACATTCTGTAACAGGTCATTTTCTCTCTAATCATTTCACCAAACACAACCCTTTCATAATTTACATGAAGTTTTAAAATATTATGTTTCTGTGCTGATATGGTGACAACTTGCACCAAAGTTTCTATTTTTGAGTGCTGATATTTGTAACTAGTGTTTTAAGAATTCTATGATCTATGTTACACTATAAATCAGGAAGTTGATCGGAGCAAAAATCTTTAGCAATGGTTACGAGGCAGAGAAAGGGAAACTTGATCCTTCAAAACGCACGGCACGTGATTTTGTTGGCCACGGTACCCATACCCTGTCAATTGCTGCTGGTAACTTTGCTCCTGGTGCAACTATCTTTGGCAATGGCAACGGCACTGCAAAGGGTGGATGCCCAAAGGCTCGTGTGGCTGCATACAAAGTGTGTTGGTCTACAACTGATGCTGGTGGCTGCCATGAAGCAGACATTCTACAAGCATTTGATCATGCCATAAATGATGGTGTTGATGTCATCTCTGCCTCTATCGCTGCCACTAATCCTTATATTGAAGCCTTCTTCACAGATGGGGTTTCCATAGGAGCATTTCATGCTGTTGCTAGAAATATAGTTGTAGTTTGCTCTGCTGGGAATGATGGACCAGCACCCAGAACTGTCACAAATGTGGCTCCCTGGACCTTCACAGTTGCTGCTAGTACAATAGACAGGAATTTTCTCACCAACATTTCTCTTGGTAAAAAACACCACTTTGAGGTAAGAGAAAGTTACCACAAGCATAATAAACATGCATCGTCTATGCAAAACTTCTTACGTGAATCAACCAGTAATTGTTTATCAAAAAGTCAACAACAATTTGTGATTCGATGATATTATTCTTTTGGGATATGATCAGTGTAATGGAAAAACCATGTTGCATATAATCTGTTTTAATTGGATTGCATGCATGTGTTTATGTACGAATATCAGGGAGCCAGTCTTAACAGAGGCTTACCATCACGGAAATTTTATCGATTGGTTCATGCTGCCAATGCTGGACTTCCTAATGCCACAGTTAATGACGCGTAAGCTCGAATTCACCAAACGTGCTTCTAATATTTACTTTATTGATTAGATTATTGTTACTGATATGAGTGTGTTACTGCCGTAGTCGACTTTGCAAACCGGGAACACTTGATATTACCAAAATAAAGGGAAACATATTGATCTGCATTCGACGTGATAAAACAACATCAGTAGCTCAGGGTTATGAAGCTGCTAATGCCGGCGCAGTGGGAGTGTTTGTGGTCAATAACGACAAAAGTGGCAATACACTTCTAGCTGAGCCTTATACTATACCAGGTGCAAATTTGAATGGCTATGAGAATGAGGAAAGTGAATGGTTTGAAAAAGGAGGTTTCGACAAGAACAATAGCAGGTTTCACTCCATGGTTCAATTTTGGATTCACACTCAATTTCTCAAACTAAGATAAAATATATGTATATTTTTCTACAACCATCTTAATTGCCATTTTATAGTCATTTTAGATTATATCAGATGAATCTAAACTCACAAACCTCATTTGCAGGAAACTTGCTGCTTACATGACTGTAGCAAGAACATATTTAGGAATAAAGCCTGCTCCAATTATGGCTGGATTCTCATCCAGGGGTCCCAATGCAGTGCAGCCATTGATACTGAAGGTCTATATCTTATCTTATCATCATCATTTATTTCTTTCGTTCTCTTAAGTTGAATACATAGTTCTGTTTCAGCCTGACATAACTGCTCCTGGCGTGAACATATTGGCGGCTTATTCACTGGCCACAAGTCCATCAAATCTACCATCAGATAGACGCCGTGTCCCTTTCAATGTGCAACAGGGAACTTCTATGTCATGCCCTCATGTTGCTGGTATCGTAGGTCTTCTCAAAACACTTCATCCTCATTGGAGTCCAGCAGCTATTAAATCAGCCATTATGACTACTGGTAAGTTGCCATAACAAACACACTACACTTCTTAGTTTATGGAAATCTTGTTATAGATGGTGCAAAACAAAAAACTTTGCACTTCAACTTTTGGAAGAGCTTTTCTCAATAGAAATAATTCTCTTTCTGTAGCTACCACACTAGATAACAGCAACCAACCGATTCGGGACGCATTTGATCAGATGGCAACTCCGTTTGATTATGGCTCAGGACATATTCAGCCTAACCTTGCAATGGACCCTGGACTTGTTTATGATATGAGAACAAGGGATTACTTGAACTTCATATGCGCTCATGAACATAACCAAAATTTTCTCAGATACTTTAGACGCATCTCCTACAATTGCCCCGAGTCCTACAACATTGAAAATCTCAACTATCCTTCCATCACAGTAGCAAATCGAGGGATGAACCCTATAAATGTTACTCGTACGGTTACCAATGTGGGGACTCCAACAAGCACATATGTTGTGAAAGCTAACATAACTGAAGGATTTAAGGTTCTTGTTCAACCAAGTTCACTGACTTTTAAGACTATTGGAGAAAAGAAGAGATTTCGGGTCATTCTTCAGGCCATAAGTTGGCCTACTCACGGTTTTCCAGTATTTGGAAACTTGTCTTGGACAGACGGAAATCACACAGTAACCAGTCCTATTGTAGTTCTTTAACCTCAGAAATTACTCTCAGGAATAATATCATTACCATTTGAGTATGTTTTTGTGTTTGTGTTTGATGTTATTAGGATGCAAGTCTTGAGTACTTTTTATTATTGGAATGTTGTATTGAACTTCGTTTCATAGGAGCTATGCTTGTATTAGGCTCCTTCAAATCATGTATGAAGCTTATATGCTTGATTTACTCTAACTATTAGAATTTGAGAAGTTTTTATGTGAATTTGCTGTGATTGTCAAATATTTTCTTCAATTTTGTCTTATCAGTATTTACTCTGTTAATTGATTCTGCATTTACTCTGTTAATATCCTTCCTTATTAACACTAATCATTAAGTAGCAATGTACTTTTGTGGAACTGAACAATGAAACCTTCTTTCTGATTAATTTAATAAATTTTACAGCACAATTTAGCATATTCCTCATCATATTCATGATGGTTCATGTTTTTCCTTTCAGCATTCCTATGATGTTAAGGAGTGTAGGGTCTGTCATTTCATGCAATATCCCTTCTTCCTCACAAAAAATCTGAAACATAGTTACCACCTCCGTCTGCGCTTAACACTTTTGTCTGTTTGTTACTTAATTTCTCAACTTGAATTTTTTTTAATGCTTCAAGCACATTACTCTTGCTCGGATAAAGGGAATCCAGACCCTCCGTTTTAGATCATCAATGAAGGATACTTGTTTCCTCCAAGGGATTCATTTTGAAGGGTTCACATACATCTGAATTGAACGCGTGGAACTTGTCCTTGGAAATGGTTAGAGCTTGTTGCTTGAAGGTGTTTCTAATCAGACATGATTAATATTTGAGAATATTACTAAAAACATATAAAAAGTTACAGGCAGTTTCTTCCTGCACCCCTATATTTTTTAGTAATATTTGAGAATATTACTAAAAACAAGGTTGCGCAAAGACAAAAGTTGTCCCTACATAAATTGTATATTTTTTTTTTGTATTCCAGATTATGGAATCCGGTAAATTTTCGAATTGGCGCATCCGGTAATCTCACGGATTGATGCTTCCGGTAGTACATGAATGATAATGTTAATCTAAAATAAAAAATGCAAAACATCCATAATTGAAAAAACCATTCTGGATCCGCCAATCCGTAATTCAAAATATGCATTCCGGATTCAGAAATCCATAATTGAAAAAAACCATTCTGGATCCACCAATCCGTAATAGAAATTAGGCTTCCAGATTCAGCAATCTAGAAATCAATAATTTATGCAAACTTTGCTTCTAGAACACCCCCTCATCCGGAATGCAACATGATTCACTTCCAGATTGATGAATCCATAACACACTCCAAGATCCCGAAATTGTGGAGGTCAATTTCAGAATTTACAAAATTGTGGGGGGTGCAGGAAGAAACTGCCAAAGTTACATTTAAGTCTATGATGGTGGAAGTAACATGTAAATTGTTTATTAGCATCTAACTTTGTTTCATGGTTTTTTTAATCTAAATTAATTATTAATAACATTATAAGCTTAATTAAGTTTCAAATCTCTTCTAAATTTAAGTATTTTAAATTGAGTCTTTATTAAATTTATTATGTTTGTTATCTTAATCATCTTATTTATTTATTTGTTTTTATGTGTTAAGAGATTTAAGATGTTGTACTCAATGTTAATTATAATATTATTTTATATTAAGTACGACTAATATATTAATCACAAATCTCAATTTCTTACCATTTAAAATAACACTCATATAATTTAGTTAAAAAAAATCAAACCGTAAAGATTTAGGGTTAAAAATATAAAAAATGTGAATACAACCGTAAAAATTTAATGGAAATTCAATTCAAAATACTCAAATATACAATAAATTTGAAATTTAATTAAGCCACACAAATAATTATTAATAACATAACTAAAAATTTGGAAATAATTAATTTAATATTTGCTTTGATTAGTAAAAGAATGGTTTAGAAATGAAAATAAATAAATTAAGTGTTTGCATGTGATACTAGGCTAATAGTAAATCTTTTATTTAGTACAATACAGATCAATCTATATAATGACAATGCTTGGTTTGGAATGTAGAAATTAAGTTTTTTCCCAAATATGATAGATTTAAAGTTCTTTGTTTAACTTCCTTTTTCTAACCTTTTTACATCACATAAAATGCATGAGTTGTGAGAAAAAAAGTTAGCAAATAAACTTTATATATCATTTATTAGAGAATAATATATTAAAAAAAATTAAAAATGTTTATTTATCAGACAAATAAAAATGAAAATGATAAAAATATAAAATGTTTGCAAAGAAAGGAAAGAGAAATGTATATGAGTTCTTTTTATTCATGAAACTTGAATCGTGAAAAAAAGTTTGATTTGAACTTGATATAAATTTGAATAAAAAAATGCATTTTGTATTATCAATTACTTTAAAAAAAATGCATTTTTGCAAACTATTAACAGAAAAGTTGATCACCCAGCAACTCATTGATGTAATTATAAGAAAATGTTTCATAAAAGTTATTATATTAATTATTGAATTATATAAAATCAATTTTTTATAAGATTTGATTCTTTAATTGATTAACTCAATCCGAACATATATTTATCGTAATCATTTAAATTATAATAATTATTTAAAATTTCAAATAAAAAAAGAAAAAAAATGTGATGTGATTCCATAACATCTGCCTATCCTTTCAAATACTTCTTTTAAAAACAAGATAACTAAAAGTTAATATGAATACAATTATTTCAAAAGTCTAAAAGGTATGGTGTGACATGTCCCTAGAAACAAAAACAACACTCTCTGAATTGCATTAACTATGGGTTCTTTGCAGAGTGAAAGCAAAAAGTATATCAATACTCTTTCCTTTCACGCCTTTAGTTCCTTTCAGACCTTTATTTACCTTTATTTACAAGGGCTGTTACATCAGAAAAGCTTTTATGTAAGTTATTATATCAGAAGAGGACAAGGCCATGGAAACCTCAAATTTTCAAACAAGCTCTGCAATGAAAGTTTTTATGAAAAACAAAAAGGTATCTACCACAATTTCAATAATGCAAATCCACAAGTGAAACTCCCCACAGTGTCTCCACTATCCTACGGATCAATCCTTTAAAAAGCAATCGTCCCCTCCTTGACCCCGTCTACCATTTCTGGCTCATCCAAGAAATTCAACAACTTCAACATGGCTAGTTCCTTCCTCCCTCAATAATGCTTATCAACTACATCACCTATTAGGCCCACTTTCCGTTATCATGCACTTCTTTTAGCAGCAAGGTTTTTTAAATAATTGCAGCATAGAATCGCAATCACGACCAAGAACGAAATTTAAAACCTTACTTGTCTACAATCAGTTATTTGTAATGAATCTGGCTATAGCTTTAACCAACCCCATAAATTTAATAATTATGTTTCTTACAGGCTAAGTTGATGCCACCTTGGACTGATATTGTTTATCTGCAGCACCACAGTTTGCACTGTTTCTTCTTAGCAAGTTGCTTCTGATATATATATATATATATATATAGTCGTTGTATATTTCAATGATCCACTATTCTGGGGATTTTATGATACTCTTATCTAATCCAGATTCGTACAGACAAATCAAATGTTTAGGGTAAATAATAGGAAAGGAAATTTGAGAAACTTGCAGTTTAATAAGATTTTCCCTCTAAGATAGCAACCTGATCTTGATTAGGAGGAAGATAAATTACGTTTGGTTTCAAAGAAAACCCTAGCCTTTGGTTTGAAAAAAAGAAATTGAAATTAGATCCAGAACAAAAAGAAAGAAGCCTCAGAAAATGTGAAAATGTGCATCACACACCGTACAAAGTGTACGGTTTTAAGACGGCACTTGCTACAAGCAAAAATCATCATTGGCTTCGATGAATCACAATTCATACATAGAAAAGAAACCGAAAAGGCAAAAGCTATGATAAGTTTTGAACGATCTGCAATGGCAGAAATTAATAAGGCTTGAGATGTAGAAAACGACAAACCAAACGACGCCGTAACGAAGACGGCCTCCTTTGGTAGCATTGCAACGCCAGATAGGAGATGAGATGAAGGAAGACACTGTTTATATAGTCAGCCAAGTAAACCCTATCACTCTTTCTGCGGTAAACCCTATTGTAATATATGATGCTATATTTATTCATTTTACACTGTATTACAAAAAATGAAAGTCTGATTTAAGTAGTTTATAGAAATAAAAAATTACTTAAATAAATTTGCATATAAACTTTTTTTTAATTAATTCATAAATTAGTGAAAATAACTTTAAACTTATTTGTTTTGTCATTAATCTCAGACCTTCAAACCTTTAACCATTTAAAACTTTATAATTAAAAAGATGATATAATTACTTACCTATCGGATTCTTGAATTATATCTTATAGTTAAGATATTATATAAATAAGTTATTAACATATCACTTATTTTTTTCCTTTTTGTTATAAAGTTGTTTTTTTTATGTAAACCAAAAAATTACTTTCTCGCTTAAAATCACACCATTTATTTGATGAATCAAACATAACAATTCCAGAAAATGCATCAAACAGGCTTACTGAAAACATGAAGGTAAGAAAACCTTATAATACACTGAAAACATGAATGTAAGAAAACCTTAAAACACAACAGAAAAGAAGGTTCAATTATCGACAAGTTGAGCAAGTGTGATGATGGAGAGTGAATTGAGTGAAGATGATTCGGGCATCAGAAAATGGTTATGCACTTGCTCCATGCTTGGACGAAAACGTGGAGTTTCACTTAAGCAAGCAAATGTTATTTTGGCGATCAAGATCACCTCCTCAACAACTGGCTTCACGGGAAGAGGTAGTCTTTGGTCCAACACATCCTTCAACAACAAATTGTACACTGATGATGCTTCAGAGGGTGAGAATAACGATGAAATGAGATCTCCTGGATGATTTCCCATCATTATTTCCAAACAAAGCACTCCAAAACTGAACACATCACATTTTTCATTCACTTCCATAGTATAAGCAAGCTCTGCAATTGACCAAATATATGAAAATAATACAACACAATAAGTAGCAGAAGAACTTGTTACTGAAACGTGTATAGGATTTTATGCTTAAGAACAAAAAGGGCCTAACCTGGTGCAGAATATCCACATGTGCCTGCAAACGCGGTTAAATTGCGTGAATCAGGATTCAGAATTTTGGCTGTTCCGAAGTCAGAAATACGAGCTACGTATTCTGAATCTATAAGAATATTCTTGCTTGATATGTCTCGATGAATAATAGGAGGAAAGCAACCATGATGCATATGGTACAAAGCATTTGCCACACCTTTAACAACCTTTACCCTCGTGTTCCAATCAAACATTGTTGCACGTGTATCATCGATGAGTACTTTATCCAAACTACCCCCCTCTAGGAACTCATAAACCAAAAAGGAGTAACGTGGATGTAAACAATATCCTAGTGACTTCACAATGTTACGATGCTTGATTTCTCCCAAGGCTTTAACCTCAGTCATAAAAGCTCTTAAATCCTGTGTTTCTTCATTGGGTGCATCTTTAAGCTTCTTCACAGCAACAATCTGTCCTGTGGGTAATTTAGCCTTATAAACAGATGAAGTCCCTCCTTCTCCAATGAGATATTTGTCATCAAACTCCTCTGTGGCTTCAATGATATTTTCATACACTAATTTTCCATCATAACTCCATATGGCATAATGCTCCTGAGTTTTTTCTTCTTTAGCATCCTCCTTTTTGCTTTCTGTTGCTCTTCTGTACCGAATACATAACAAAACTCCAACCACGAGTGCTACTAGAAGCAGAGCACCAAAAGTAAGGACTAATGCCAACATGGTGACATTTATCTTCACTTTACCATTACGACTGCTGCTACAAGGCACCAAACCGGAGACATTTCCACACAAGCCTTTATTATCTTTCAATGCATCAAATGATGCATTGAGAAAGGCTCGAGTGTTAGGAATTGGACCCTCCAATTGGTTACTAGATATGTCAACCTTTGTCAAGTCATCCTTGAAATTAGACGGAATGACTCCAGAGAGATTGTTGTGAGAGAGATTTAGCGTTTCCAATCTTTGCATACTTGCAAGTGCAGATGGTATTTCTCCATTTAACAAATTGACACTGAGATCAAGACTTTGAAGAGATTGCAAACGGCCAAATTCCAAGGGAATGCTTTCTGTCAATCTGTTGTTGCTCAAGTTCAAGTGAAGCAACTTGAATAACTCTCCCAACTGTTTTGGAATTGCACCAACTAAATTATTAGATGAAAGCTCCAAAGTGTCAAGGCTGGACATAGCACCTATTTCAGTAGGAATGGTGCCGGAAAGTTCGTTGTTGCTTACTGATAACTTCAACAAAGAGGTCAACTTCCCGAGTTCTTTTGGAATCTTCCCTGTTAAATGATTTTTAGACAGGATAAGTTCTTCTAAAACGGGTGCCTGGCTGAGTTCTGGTGGTATACTACCAGATAAGTTGTTGTTGGGCATTATAAGGCTTGAAAGATTAGGACACTTTGCCCAATTTGGGGAAATGCTGCCATAAAAATTATTCCTACTCAGACTAATGTAGTTCAACAATGGATAAACACCAAATTCATCTGATATGTTTCCACTCAACTGGTTTCCATCTAGTCTGAGTCTAACAAGAGTGGAGCAATTTTTCAGGCTTTTTGGAACTGGACCCGTGAAATGATTTTCTTTAGCAGTGAAAAAGACTAGCGACCCTCCAAGGCAAATTTGTTGTGGCAGAGGGCCAGTGAAACTATTGTCACTTAGTTGTAAGTTCTTTAAATTGGTGAAGTTATTCATTCCTGGTGGTAATCTGCCTTCAAGTTTGTTTTCTTGCACAACGAAAAAGATGGGGTTTGTCAAATTTCCCAAGGTGGAAGGAATAACTCCGGAAAGATTGTTCCTGGAAATTTCTAAGGCCATTAGATTGACCAAGTTTCCAAGGGAAGGAGGAATTGGTCCAGAAAGCATGTTAGCGGCCAAGGTCAGATTAACCATCTTTGTCAAGTTTCCAATATGGGGAGGAATTGGTCCTGTTAATCTATTTTGATCGATTTCAAGAACAATCAAATTGGTCATGTCTCCTAAGAAGTAAGGAATGGAGCCAGAGAGATAATTTTGTTGAAGCCTGAGGAATTTTAAATTTGTCAAGTTCCCAATTGAAGGGTGGATTGTACCATTGATAGAGTTAAGTTGAAAATCAAGTTCAACAAGGTTGGACATCCTTCCAATTGTTGGAGGAATGGTACCAGAAAGGTGATTTGATTCAAATAACAGACGCTCTAAGTTCCTCAATTCTGCAATCTCCTCAGGAAGAGGGCCAGAAAGGCTATTGTAGTTGAAGTTTAGAATCTTCAAGGTAGCCAACTTCGTCAAGGAAATGGGGATTGGACCACTAAAATTGTTATTATTCATTATCAACTGAGAAACTTTAGACAAGTTACCAATTTGGTGAGGAATAGTATCACTGAAACTATTGTTACTAACATCCAGAGTTAGCAGGTTGGGAAAGGATGAGAAGTTGAGAGTGTGAAGAGTACCTTTTAAGCCATGATTTGCTACATTTATAGTGGTGACAAAGTTGGATTTGTCACAAATGATTTCTTTCCAGTTGCAATGACTCACACCTCTTCTCCATGAAGACAGAGAAGCTTGGCTTTGGTTTTCAAGGCTAGCTTTCCACTCAAGTAAAGCACCTGCTTCCCTCACTTGGTTTTCTTCAGTGGTTGCAGCAAAAGAAAAAATGGTGAAAAGTGGGGAGAAATGAAGAACTAAGAGTGAACTTATAACTAATGAAAGCTTAGTGAAGACCATGTTTGAAGTACTTGGTGATAATGATATAGTATAGTTAGTACAAAGATGTTGGACATTGAGAAGGAGTTATATAATGAAGTACCATAGCATAAAAGCTTCTCAGCTTCAATGTGAATGTTCCTACCTAACAGATTGGAGAAAAATTATTTACAGAAAGCATGTTACATTTTAATGATATTATTATGGTATATTTGATTTGAGGATATTTTTTTACTTTTTATTGGTTTGCTAAATTTAATATATAAAATTTTAATTTAAATTAATAGAAACAATTTTATTTTTATTTAAATTTTTAAAAATGTAAATAAAGCAAAAATAAGGGAATACTTTATATATATGAATAAGTAAAAACAGTGAAACTTTTCTGCCATCAATTTTTTGCACAAAGTAGTGATAAGGTTGTTAGAGATGACCATTAGTTAGAAAAGGATATGTTATGTTTTTTTTTTTACGTTTATGGTGAAACTTTTCTCTATCTAAAATTAATAGTGTGAAAGAAACTTTTCTCTATTTAAATATAAGGTTATTTTTTATTACACATAATATTATCATAAATATGAGATTATAAATTATATATTTTATTTTAAAGAGTTTTTATTCCTTACATTCTCTCACTTCAAATACTTCTTCCTCGTTAATATGGTATTTTTTTCATCATTAAAGAATTTTCCTACTTATTTTTATTAGTTTTATATGAAGAACAACTTATTCACACCAATAACATCAAAATTAAAATTCATAATCTATAACATAATAGTATAAGAAAATGATAAAAATGTAAGAAAAAAATATGTTTCTTATTCTCTTATATGTATATCATGTATGAGAAATATATAGGAAGTTTCTCTCCCAAATTACAATCTAATTAAGTAGATACTAATCATGAAATTCTATAATGATTAAATTAATGGCATATAATTGGTACAATATCGTCAAATATTGCATATAATTTGATAATTATTATTTTCTTAATACTCCCCTTCTTGGTAGGTGAAGATCAAGAACCCCCAACTTTGTGTCGTAGCGTCAAAAATCGTTCCTTGCCCAATGCTTTCGTAAAAATATATGCGAGCTGATACTGTGTTGGTACATATGAAGGACTAATTATCCCATCTTGTAATTTTTATCGCACAATGTGGCAGTCTATCTCAATGTGTTTTGTGCGTTCATGAAATACTGGGTTTGCTGCTATATGTAATATGTAATGTCGCTTGATTGTCACATAAAAGTTGAGCTGACAAGTTACATGGCACCTTTAAATCCTGCAACAGATATCACAACCAAACTATCTCCAAACAAGTATTAGTCATTGCGCGGTATTCTGCTTCTGCTGATGATATTGATACGTTTGTCTGTTTTTTTTACTTCCATGAGATAATAGAGGAACCAAGAAAAATGCAATACCCAGATACTGATCTCCGAGTTGTCTGACAACCTCTCCAGCCTGAGTCGCAATAAGCTGTCAATGTCAGATTGTTTTCGGATGGCAATAGCAATCCTTGTCCTGGTGATCCTTTGATGTACTTTAGGACTCGAATTGCGGCATCCCAATGAGGTTTCCGTGGAT
>Ga0123342_1007077_pt1 | contig 15095 bp, 8 predicted proteins | sample Turbeawhitnodule_FD_89960 | JGI IMG/M metagenome (GOLD analysis project Ga0123342, IMG submission 89960) | Root nodule microbial communities of legume samples collected from Mexico - Turtle bean Mexico white nodule | ecosystem: Host-associated > Plants > Roots > Nodule | place: Mexico: Nepantla... | reverse complement strand
TCTGTAAAATCATTACTTCTCAAGCTATTTATTTTGCAAATTCACAACAATAATTCTCTATTTATTTTCCAAATACAATAAATTTTCATTTATGTATTTATTTCCAAATTCAATAACAATTTTTTTCATTTTTTAATTAATCAAGTTATTGTATTACATTACCGTCAAACATGATCCATACACAATTATCAAATTAATTTTTAACATTACATAACTTACTAAAAAGAATAAAAAATTATGACGTGACAGAAGTCGTGTTAAGTTGGCACGACTTCAATATGACAGGGCAGAAATCGTGTCAAGTTGGCACGACTTCAGTATGACAGGGCAAAAATCGTGCCAAGTTGGCACGACTTTATTATGACATGGCAGAAGTTGTGCTTAATTGAGACGACTTCTGCATATGAAGTCGTGCCGAATTGGCACGGTTTAACTAAATTTGTAATTTTTTTAAAACAGACCCCATTTTAGTAAAAAAAAAAAAAATAACCCATCATGATAAAAAAAAACCTCACATCTTCGTCGGTCGGTCTCTGATGATCTAAATCATTACATGTTTAACATAATTTAAATTTAATTTTTTTAATATTAAGACAATATAAAACAAGAATTCAAACATTATGAAGCTGTTTAAATATTGAAACAGACCCCCTACTTTTAATTGGATTAGTTATTACCTTTCTGACATGGTTGTACATGTTTGTGATAGGTGTTCGAAGCTGCTACGACGAGGGAAAGCGTACGGCTGAAACGTTAGCCATGGATTACCACAGAGGAGCCGGTGTCGAGGTCATTTTCATTCAACCTATCCCATCTACCTCTTAATTGTTTCCTTATTTCAATTTAATTAATTATTATCTAGGTGCTAGTTTTTGTTTGCTAATTAATTTCATTGTTATAATTTATTTTCAGGTGAGAATAGCTAGGATTTTCAACACCTACGGGCCTCGAATGTGCTTAGACGATGGTCGCGTTGTTAGTAACTTCGTTGCTCAGGTAAGGCAATTGGTTGGAAGTTTTAATGTGTTAGATAATGTAGTTGGTGCTGGTGAAAGAAATGCATCGTGACTTTGTTAGTAAAATAATGGTATTTGGTGGCGTTAATGCAGGCACTAAGGAAAGAGGCTTTGACCGTTTATGGGGATGGGAAGCAAACTAGAAGTTTCCAATACGTTTCTGATTTGGTAAGTCATATATAAATGCTTCTTTTTCTCTCTCATCCTAATCATGTTAATAGCTTACATCCTAATCAAATATAAAGTTTAGTTTCACATACGCTGCTCCTTTCGAATGGCTTAATTTGGAAGTAACTTGACTTCCAACTTCACGTGAACTTTCCCCTCTGCATTCTGCATAAACAATTCTTGGCATTATGCAATGAATCATCACTTTCGGGATCTATTCACGCCTGAATTGGAATTGTGGTTGAGATTCATAATTTCAAAACTAGTTTATAGTAACGATGTCAGTGATAACAACGGTTCATGGTAATTCTGGCTGTGACATCAGTAGTGTGTGGTCCAATTGTCTAAGTTAGTTCTACCACAACTCTCTTGAATTTAATTTTGAAATTGCCATTTTAATTTTAAAAATACTTCTAAATCTTATAGTTAAGGTTATTACAAAAATTGCTCCTGGGACAATAAAGTCTCCACTCTTCAAATAGTAGAGAAAAGGAAGTGGCAACCTCGTTCGTTGTATGATTGTTGATTAGTGATTCTTTCATTTCAAATGATAAAATATCATCATAAATTAATTTATAGATTTCTAGATCGTACTACCGAGATTACTCGTGATGGGTGAGAGTATAAATTAGTTAAGAATATTTGTTTAATATTTTTTTATTTAAATTAGCTCTTAGGAAATTTTATTTTTTTTATAATATTTTGTATATCAAGATAAAAATATATTTATTTATTATTTAAATTTACAAATTTAAGATTTAGATAATATAAATATTCTATATATAAAACACATAAGATTTGTCTACAATTATTTTGAGAGAAGTGATACATGTCTTGCAAGCACAAAAATAATAAAAATTAATGAAAAAGGATATGTTGATTACTGGTATTTTAATTCATAGTAGTGAACATGCTTTGGAAATCAAAAGCTAGAAAAGAAGCAAACACAACCAAAATAAAAACACACGGGTTTTTCCATTTTTTCCCTATGGCAAAAGAAATATCTGTAACACAACATGTGATGGTGAAGACTAGATATAAAATGTCACAAATGTGCTAAATTAGGACATCTAGAAAAAAAATGCAAATCCCAACATCCACAAAAAGTTGTCAATATTGTTGAGGATGAATTAGAAGAGGAACTACTTCTTGCAATATCACATATTACAATTAACCAATCTACAAAAGGTTGATTTATAGATACATATTTATGATCGAAAATTTTTCAAAGAACTCAACAAATATGATATTTCTAAAGTAAGAATCCGAAATGGAAAACGACTTTTATAAAAACAGTTGTAACTAAAATTCAGTCATTCATTGAAATGTTAAATTAATTTGACGTCTTATATTAATATACATTAGTGTTGTTCAACTCTTAGAAAAAAGGTTATAAATTGTCTTTAGTGTGATTAAAGATGTAAACAACCTATAAATATTCAAAGTTCGTGTGAAAGATAAAAGTATTGGTTTGGATATGATGAAAAAAAATTGATTAAAAATGAATATATAAAAAAATGAGCACAATCAAAAAAAAATAATTTCTCTCAAAGAAGTTTGATATCCAAAAGGGAAAAAAAAGTAGATGATCTACGTTCTACCACTCATCAAAGGTCCAATATCACTGTCATAGAATGTATAATAAAGACAAAGAAGATGATGTTCATAAAAAACTACAATAATGTCAAATTGAATGTGATTCCATGAAAGAAAAAGATAGATAAAGATTATGAAGAGAGAGAGAGAAAAAATAGTGGAAATCAAACATTAAACGGAACCAAATTTAAAATTTGAAAATCAAATAAACATATTTTAAGTCAAAGAGAAATGTTGAAAATATTAATTTAATATCTTTTTTATTTAAATTAGTTTTTAGGAAATTCTTTAGTTTTTTTATAATATCTTTTACATAAAGTTAAACTTTTATTTATTTATTATTTAAATTTAAGAAATTAAGATTGAAATAGTTTAAATATTTGATATTTTGTTTATATATAAAGTGCACGATAAAATAAAATAACAAATTACTTCGTATAATATATTTTTATATTTTCAAAATATATCTCAAAACCCCCTAAAATCCCAACAAATTGGACTATTAGCGCTTTAATTTTGTTCGACTAATATGGGGTGTTTATGATGTCGCAGGTGGAGGGGCTGATGCGCCTTATGGAAGGAGAACACGTGGGACCTTTCAATCTTGGAAATCCTGGTGAATTCACCATGCTTGAACTTGCCAAGGTAAATGAAACAAAGCTTACTTATAGGAAAATGTTTAGGCGTCATTCTTAGCAAGGGACACCACTTTATTCTGCTATTCGTGTCTCCTTTTCTTATTATCTTAACAAGTAAAACCAGGATTAGATGTCTCAACTAACCCACCCACATGAAAGAAAGATATGATTTTGACAATTTCACAGTAAAAACATCAGTTTATTAACTTATTTCTATTCCCTGTTATAATCTAGTTAAGGATTATCAAGTTATCATCATGAATGATATGATTGTATATTTGGTCATGGTGATGCAGGTGGTACAAGAAACCATAGATCCAGAGGCTAAGATAGAGTACAGGCCAAACACAGAGGATGACCCACACAAGAGAAAGCCTGATATTACTAGGGCCAAGGAACTACTAGGCTGGGAACCCAAGGTGGACCTACGCAAGGGACTCCCTCTAATGGTTTCTGACTTCAGACAACGCATTTTTGGGGACCAAAAGGAAGGAGCAACCTCTACCTAATTCTTGATTGGAAAATGGAAATTGAGATTTTTTCTGCTAGATACCTCAGACTAAGTGCGAAAGGGGATTGTAGTTTACATTTTTCATAGCATTAACCAGAAAACAATTAGTGAGGTTTCCGATCTCTTCATGATCCATTAGTCACAGTAGCTTATCAGCCATACATAAATTTCCCTTTTGTCCTTTATCCTCTACCATTTTTCCTAGTATGCAGCATTGATGTCCTAATTGTATTTCTAAAATTGCGACCCTTGTTCCCCCGTTGTTCCATGAATCACAGGATGTAATACGCAATCGGATACATTCGGTACTGAAGAAACAGGAGAAAGTTTGTGAACGAGTAATGATTATGAAGTGGAAATTATGTCTGACAATCTACATTTCGGGCACGGAATTGCATTTTCATTGAACCTCTTGAAGATGTGCCACATATTTAGCAGACACCAGAATTGTCTTTTCTAACTCTCCTGCGTTCAAATCTTTGTTATTACATTATAAGGACCTGAACATTGGTTATGTTAGTGTTATACTATTATTAGCCTGGTGATAATATCATAACTTGGACTATGTTTTTTTTTATGAAGAAGCTAAGTGGAGCTTTGGAACAAATCGCTTTACTTTTGAAAACAAGGTGGACTCCTACTAATTAGGCAACCATGGGGGAAAATAGCCATAACAGTATGTAGTCTCAAATCGCTTTTCTTTTGAAAACAAGTTGGACTCCTATTAATTAGGCAAACATGGGGAAAATATGCCACATTGTTACAGTCCCTAACTCCAACCATGGTAGGACTACAAGCTAACTTGCTGAGTGGTATAGCAAGCGGTTTCCTTTCAAGCCACAAAGATAGCTTCTTCGCCTTTTTGCTTGCTTTGCAATCTTTGCTGATGATGCAACTGTGGACAATCTCTCAATGTCATACTTATAAGTCTCAATTTGTTGTGGAGAAGCATGAGTTAGATTGCCCGTGTGCTTATCTAGCCACATTATAATGTCTCCAAAAACCTTTTCGATGTTCTCATCAGTCTCCCCTGATGTTAAGCCATGCCACATTCCTGGGTACAATTTTATGGTCTTATCTTTGCTACTTGCCCTCTCATATAATGCCCTGCTTATTTCTGGGTCAGTCACTGTATCTGCTTCTCCATGCAATACAAAAAAAGGCAGGGTCACCTGCTCAAAACTCAGCCAAACAAAATCAGGTATAATAAGTATATTTAAGAAGTGGTAGTTTGATTATGAACTAGATTCAATATAAAAACAAACGAGCTTAAAACATAACCTTATATAAGCTGTCTTCTAGGCTCATGCTGGTCCTTAACATCTCTAATGCTGTTTTTAGCCTGGGCTTGTCCTGGTATATCAACTTGTTTTTTCTTATCTGTAGTGATCATCAAAGAAAGGGAAGAGACACATTAATTAACATCCAGCAATAAGCAAGATTCGAAATCTTATGCAAGCCTCTCAGTAGCAGTACAAACTTAAAGAATTCATAAATATTTATGAAAGAGGTTGAACTTTACCCTTTCTCTTTTAGCTGGGTCTTTGAAGGCTGAATTGATGACATCCTTTGTGGGAACTATCTTCCACTTTGGGATTATATCTTCCACTTTAGTCAATATGTTGATCACCACCTGGTGTGGCTTCACTTTCTCTGATATCTGGCTTATTTTCAACATTTGGATAAACAGTGTTGAATTTACATATGCAGGAAAAATGAAGTTCATAAGATTTATTTTCCTATAGTAATAGTAAGTTTCAAAAAATGTTTAGCTCAATAAATGTTTCACACCTTACACATGGGTGCAACAAGAACTGCACCGTCCCAGAATGAAGGGTCCTTTCTATGCAAAAGGAGGCTCACTGCCCCTCCCATGGACTCTCCATACAAGAACCTAGGCTTTCCCTTATACTCTTGGAGCTCTGAAATACACAATAAATGAAAAAGCTGAAACAAAATTCTCATGTTTCAATTGAGTTGGGAGATTAAAGTATTTGAATCTTACCGCTGACAGACTTGAAAAAGTCATAACAATCATTAATGATGTTATCAAACTTCTTTATGTAACAACGAGCACCTTCAGAACGTCCATGCCCTTCATAATCCATTCCGTACACAGCATATTTGGCACAAGCTAGTCGTACACCACATTCTACAACCATCATGCAAGCAAACCGCAATATAACTCGGGAACAATCATTATACGTATCTGTCAAATAGTTGGTTGTGTTTTTGTGTTTGTCCAACCAAAGAGCATGTTGTTCATTGGTGATATTAATCACACATTGTTAATTTTTGAATATCAGTATAAATATAAATGTTTTATCGGTGTGGAACCAACCAGCCATCATAATTTGCTTGTGTTTTCAGTTTTTGAATATTGTTTAGATCATAATGAAAAATTCGATGATCTGATAAAATAATTAAAATTTTGACATGTGTGGGAAAAGGTTAATATAAAATAAGTTTAAATTCTAACTTCATTTATGTTTTAATATGTCAGATTTTTTCAAATGTTTAAATTTAAATAGTTGTTTCCGTACATTGTACAGCTATAATTGGTAGCAATGAAATGGTGTGACCATATTCTTCTTTGTCTGGTTGCATCCCCACACCATGTCTAATTAATACTACCAACCTGCTATGGGATTTAATCACCTTCTCACTCCTTTGCTCCTTTATTTTAATTAAATATAACAAAAAAATCAGAAAAAAATCTTATAAAATAAAACTCCAGAATAATACTGTATTTAGGAAGACTAATAACCTAACTACTAAATTGTTTCACTAGCTTGTAAACTAAGTTGAACAACATAAAAGTATTTGTTACAAGGAAAATGATACATTTACAACCCATAGAGTTATATACACACTAAAATTTGTAAAAGAAATCAGTAATTCAAATTAAGAAATAAAGAAAATTAAAAAAAATTAACAATTAAATTTAACTAATATTGATCACATCAACTCATTTAAATAAAATAAATGGTTAAAATAAGAATGTCTATACACCTTCTAAAAGTAAATAAAAAGGATAAAAAGTTTATTAAAAAATTTATTATTTAAAAAAATCTAAAACTATAAATAATAATAATAATATATATTTTCTAAGAAAAAGGAAATTTCATTTATATAGTATATATTTTGATATCATTTTATAATTATCAATTAGTTTATTAAACATTTTTAATTAAAAATAATAATTTATCGGAACTTATTAACGAACTAGGTTATCAGCAACTAACTATGTCATTTTAAAAAAAAAAAATCTTATTTAATAAATTATCTCTTCCATAACATGGGAGAGAGTTTGATAATCATATAAACAAATATTTTATTTAAATACAAGAATATTATGAAATTTAAATTAATAAAAACTACCATTACGTTGGTTGTGGGATTGATGGATTAATTTTATAGGGAAAATAAAAAGTAGAAAATATAAAATATTGTAGAAAAGGAACTAGCCCTACCCTTTTTTTAGTTGAGGGTGTGAATTATAGTTGGATCACGGCACGTACCGTTACCGTAAACAATCCTTTTCACTCCAACGCTACCCTAAGTGACTTCACCCAATGCCTTCGTCAAATATTTGGTAGCCACAGAAATTAATTAATTAATTAATTTTTTTTAATTTAATTCAATCTTATAAAATTAACTCATTATTCACTTCTCTTCTATTTATATATTATGAAATAAATAATTAAATTTTAAATTTAACTCAATTTTATATAATTAACTTAAATTAATTCGTGGACTTTACATTCATATATATATATATATTATAAAATTATTGATAATGAAATTATATATTTCTAGGCGATAGATTAACTTTAAATCTATTTTTTTATATATTATGAAATATTATTATCTAAGATTTAGATTGAAAAACACATTATCTATGGGCTATGAAAAGCTAAGGAACTAATTAACATATTTAGGTATGTAATTTCCTCTTTTTCATGGAAAGAGGTTCAACCACTCACGACAACACGACAAATAACTTGACAATGAGGATTATTATTGGTCTGTGATAACAAAATGTTCTTACTGGTTCATACCATTGTTTTACACTGAATTCTACAACCCAATTTACTACTTATCTCGTTTTCTTTGTAAGAGCAGAGATAAAATCAAACTTATTAATAATCAAAAGTAGATACTGCAATAAATGGATAAAAGATTGCGTAGAGTATAAGATAAAATTATAATTTTAACTAGATAAAAACGAAAATAATGTTTAAAGATTTGTTAAGAAAAGGAAAAAAACGATAGGAGGGAAAATAGTCTGAAGGGTACAAAAAAAGAGATAGAAGAAGACCATTAATTACCTCTCATGAAGCCACTGCACTCCATGCCATAACCTGCAAGAAATAATAAATGAAACCTAAGTAAGTAAAACCACACCTACTACCAAGAGAGAGAGACTAAAAGGAGAAGAAAAGCATTGAATTACCAACCATGGCAAAGGAAAATCAGACCCATAGGAGAAGATGAAGGCAACCATTTGCAGGTGAAGAGTTGCACTCCCCTTGAGTTCCTCCTGTACTCCTGAACTTACAAATTGTACAACTCCATATTAGGTTAGCATAGCAAGTTGAGGAAGAAGAGCAGAAGATAATTAAGAGAGAGAAAGGGAGGAGTTACTTCTTGGTATTCAAAGTCCAAATCCATGGAAGAGATCGATAGAGAGCAACACCTTCCTTGCACCAAGTGTTGATGGATCTGTAAACTGCACTTCTTCCTCAGTGTGGTGAAAGTTGTGAGTTAATGCAGAAATGAAATAGCAGAAAAAGGTGGGACAGAGAAACAGAAGAGAAGAGAAGAGAAAGAAAAGAAGAAGACTAAAGTTTAGAGTGTTCCCTTTGGAAAGAGACTATCAAGAAGTTTCTCATGTATAAAAAAGATTCATTATTTTTTTCCTTTTAATGTGCTTTTTAGTTGTTTTTCTAATAACTGTTGACCTAATCTATCAATAATTTTTACATGTGTAACATAATACCATATTAAAATAATTTTTTAACAACTAATTTATTAGTAACCTTGATATATTTAATTTCCTTTAAAATTAAAATTATCTCTTTCTTAACTTTGTCAAGAAAAAAAAGTACAAATGATAATTTTGCATTCAAAACTCATACACTAATTAATTTAAATTAAAATATTTTAAGAAAAATAAAATTAATAATAGTTAAAAACTTATATATAAGAAAAAAGATTTTTTTCCTATAAATTATTAATTAATATTTTTAAATTTGATCTTTTATTAAAACAATTTAAGTGAGTATACGATTATATACTCAAAGAACTGAAGCATAAATTTATTCTAACACCAAAAAAAAACTAAACAACTCGTGTTTTTATAGATTTTCGCTTAATTTTGTTTCTAATTAAAAAAATATATATATTTCTTAAGCAACATATGGTATAGACATTCCTTTCCTTGTAATAAGTTTTTTTTTATAAAGCTTTTATGTTAGACATTATTATGCAACTTGACATCTCAGTTAGGCGTATCCCAAATAACAACAATCATCTGTCAAATTATTTGTTATCACATGAAAAAAGTACTATTAAAAGAAAAAAAAATACAAAAAAACTATGGGAAAATTAGATCAAAACTCATATGTTAACAAAAAACGAAACATAGGTAGACTATATTTATTTATAAAATATTCTAAGAATAGACTAGGTGGAAGCCTATTATACCAAGGAGATGAGTCTCAATGAATAAATCCTAAGTTAGTTAGTTTATTCATACATGAATTCCCTTCATGGAAAATATGTGTAACCCTAAACCTTATTTTCCCACAATAATTAAGACAAGTATGTGTTTCACGTTTCACCGATTACGAAGCATCCATGAAACCGTAGTCCTAGCAGTAAATGCACCACTAACCAAGACAGAATCACATTTAAGTCATACATTAGTAAGATCCATCTTTTGAACTTCCTTCATAGCATATATAACTCCATAAAACTTAGCAACCAAAGCAATCTGAACGTCAATAAATGCAGAAAAAACACCAATAAACTCCCTCATAATCCCATGAAAAATATTTTCACAAGTAGCAAGACCATGATAACTTCTAGTTGCACCATCAGTGTTAATTTTAACCTAGTCTGATGACGAAAACTCTCATCTAACAAGAAAAGGACGAACAACTTTACCACTACGAGTATTAATACCAAAAGAACTTAATCATATTAAAATCTAACATATTATTTTTCATTGAAACTTTTGACACATTCCTTGTAATAAGTTCTTGTCATACAAATATTTTTTAATATTTTTATATTTTAAAAAAACTTTGATTTAAAATTATTTTATACATAAAGGTGTCAGCATTACCAAAATTTCAACATTTTTATAATAAAATTTATTAAAATTATAAAATCGATAGACATATATTAAATTAATATAAGACATAGTAAGATTCATGATACTTTATAATTTTTAATGAAGTTTAATAAAGGAAAAATAGTTTTGAACAAAATCTAACATTCCTGTAGCATTTTTTTCAAAAATCAAACTACTCTTTCAAATATATTAAAGTCAACATGCATTAATAGTATCATTTATTTGGTAAAACATTTAACTTGTACAAAAATTTTATTATTATGTCATGTATTTTATTAGATGACATGGATTGATGAAAGAATTAATGCTAGTTAAAAGAAGTAAAGAATTGTATTTGAAAGAGAAGTCAAGGATGTTGAGTTTCTTTCAATAAAAGCAATAATGAGGTAGGGTGAGCCTTAAACTCAATAAACTTTTCAAATTTCAATTTCTTGTAATTATGAGTGGAGGCTACTTGTCGATCAATCTTTCTTCATAAACATAAATTGTACTGTTTTTTTAACTTCAATGTAAGAAGATGAAGAAAATAAAGTGAAATTAAATGTAAATAAATTTAAGTGATTTTATTGATATTGTTCTTACAAGATTAGATATCCCTTACACTAGATCTTCTAGGTTGTTGTCTCAAAATCTTTACATCTTTAATTTTTTTGTCTATTGATCTTCGAGTACTTGACATGATACATGCAATTATACTTCAACCCTCAAGCCATATGCAATTTTATATCAAGATTATATATTTAAAATCAAGTGTTCATTGAGAGTATATACCTATTTATAGTTTTTGTCTTGAACTCCTACTTGTAGGCATGACCACACTAGACCTATGTAGGCCCATATGTTCGTAATTACGATTTGAAGGAAAAATTAAACTTCTTTAATCGTCAATTATTTTATGGTGTTGACTAATTTGGTTGAAAGGACAATAGGTTAAGGTGTCGTTAATTCGTTTGACTGAAAGACTATTAGGTCGAGATGTCGAAAGATCCGGTGAAGATTATGCTCTTTAGCACCTCAAATTGTTAGCAATACAAATATCATTTTAAAATATTTCTCATTTAATTATTATTATATTTTAAGGATTTTTTATATCATTTCTCAATAATACATGTTTAAAAATCATTGAGTTGAAATTAATAAAATTAAATTATATCAGCTGCTTTTTAATTATGTAAAATAAGTTGTTTTTGGTTAAATTTAGAAAAAGTATATAATACAACTATGTCTTTTCAATTTTAATCAAATTGAGGTGATTTGGTTACTGTGAGCACGATTTCAAAATCCACTTACTCACCAAATGTATTTATCAACTGATGTTGATTAAATTTATAAGCAAGTTATTGTGTCAAGAAGTTATACGCAATTTGTTAATTAAGAGGATAATGACATATTTTTAACTTATTATTTACATTTTATTAAAATTCATCAAAATTGTAAATGATAAGACTGATTGAATGAGAAATGACACTTACTAAAATTTTGACATTTTTAGTAAACTTTAATCAATAAAAATATATTTAAAAAGATGCTAAATTACAATAATTCCTCATTTGTTATCGTGCAATTATTATCTATTTTCGTTTTTCTTGCATAACTACGTGTGATTTTTAAGCTTATTTCTTTTCAAATCTCTAAATTTCTCTTTTCTTTATATTTTCTCTAACTTTCTAAAGCTTTTTCTTTTTTAATAGATTCTCTCGTTTAAAAATTAATTAAGTATATATCATTTTATTAATATGATTTTAAATAAGTTTTTTTTACTAAGTTTATTTATCTTTTTTTACCTGCGAGTATTTTAAAATTTTACGTATATGATTTGGAGTGGAGTTTCATTAAGTTGGAGGTTTTTTGTGTGTACTTTGCCTCTTTTTTTCACATTTTAGGGTTGTTATTATTTGGGAAATAAATACTTATTAATTAAGAGAAATTGAACTAAGATGATTAGAGGTCACAAAGTGAATTTAACTGGAAGAGCTGACCTACTAACCTTTTAAAATTAAATACTAAAATAAAAATTATTTAAAAGATTTTTTTTGTATTAAATTAATTGAAGGATGCAAATATGTAATCATACATCAAGTTAAATTATTATTATTTATAAATTAAATTATAATTATTAATTATAATGAGATAATTTAACATTTAAAAGTAATAATCCTTTTAATTGATCAATTAGAGACATTAATTAACTAATTAAAAACATATAAAACATACATGGTTAATTATGATTTTAAATATATATATATATATATATATATAATAAAATTATAAATAAAAAACTAGCCCGTTGATCAACAATTTTTAATCCTCCCACTCCCATTTTTTGCGAACCTAAAGATTATGAAACAATTTTGAAATATTTCTTAAAACTTGAAATTTTATGTTGATAACTGGATGACTAAGTATTGTTATTGAATATTATTTAAAATAAGTGGTTGTCCTGTTTTGGTTGGATTTTGAATATTTGGATTCAAAATATAAGATTTGTTTCTCTCAATTCATATTTTTATTTCTAAATATAAGATGGCACGTAAAATTATATAAATATCTAGAATTTATTGTAATTTAAAATTATTTTATTTATTATATTAAAAAACATATATTTTAATTAATAAACACTATATATGAGATGAGACCATCTATAACATGTTCTAGTAATATATGAAGACAGTCTAACTCCTACGTATCAATATTAAAAGTTAATGTATAAAATATTTTACTAGAGTAACCTATATATCTAAAAAAAATTATAATCAAAACTTATTTTTAAGAAAATAACAAAGGAACATGGAATCTCTAACACACTCCGAGACTGACAGCTCGTGCGTGAGATAACATATTATGGGTGGTCCGATAACGCCTTGATAGCGGGTGACCTGGTAAGCCCAACAAACACTCGATTGGATAGACTCGAAATGACTTTGATATCATATTACAAAGTGGACTTTAAGCCTAACTCAACCCCATAAAATTGGGTTCATTGAGTGAGATTTGCACTCACTTGTATACAATGAAATGTCTTAATCTCTAGTTGATGTGTGAACTCCAACAAATATTAATATATTTTTAAAAAAATTAAAATATTAATATATATTATTATATTATTAAAATAATTATAAAGTAGATGTGAAAGCATAGTTTTGGATTTTTTAACACTATCAGCAAACGAAGTGTATTAAAGTATTATATTATATTAGGCATTTGAGGTTAAATTGAAGAGAAGCCATTAATGTATAAAGGCATTAACAGTGACTTCAGAGAAGACAACATCTCCATCACTTTTCTCAATTCTACGTAAAATGTTTGCACATTCATATCTGCGAATTTGGTTTCGAAAATGGGTTAATAGAAGATGGAGTCCATGATTATATGATCACAACCATGTTTTGGAACAAATATAATCCTAGTTATATTTACACTTTTATCAAATGAAATAAATATGTTTTATCAAATAAATATATACACATTTGTTGTGATTTTATATCATAGATTATTGTTTGACAATTACAAAAATCAAGTTTTATTGATGGTTGTAATGACTATTATTTTTTTTAATGTTATAATATACTTATATCATATCATAATGTTTCAAACAACACTTAGTATTATAGAATAATAATAATTACAATAAGAATCCACTCTTAATTTGAACCGTGCATTTAATTTAAAGAAAAGACACCAATGATATACAAATCTATGAAATTATTATATCTTTTTATAATAATTAAACTTATTTTAAAGAATAACCGTGTCACAATAACAATAATTATAAGTTCTCATGAGTTTCATGATATATTTATTAGCATGTAATGAAAGTACTCATATGAATGGTTTTTAAACTCTAATATATATATATATATATATATATATATATATATATATATATATATATATTGTGATGATAATGTGTTACATGAAAACACAAGGAATAATACAAAATAAGACTTAACAGAAATAAACTTAGAAATAATATATATATATATATATATATATATATATATATATAATTGTTGTTTATTCTGACTTATATCGTGTGTTGCGTGTGTAAAATAAGATCCAATTTTATTTTAAAAATAAATGAAGAAGAAAGCATTCTACAATTCAAAGTTAAAAAAAGAAAAGAAGAAAGAATAGAGTTGTGAATAGCATTAATCTGGTTTGGAACTGTTGATCACCAAATACTCACCTAACCCAATATGCTAATTTTCTTAGTAGTAGTTAGCTACTTAATTTCTTTGACGAATAGATATTAACAATCAATGACCAGAGTCACAAATTTTGTTTTATGTGACCATGGTTTATATATATAATCTTTTTTTTTTCAAACTCCTTTGAGCATATGGTTTCTGATTAAATTTGATATATTTATAACTACGTTGTTTTACTCGATACATCTTTGGTATATATAATTATTTTACACTTATATTTATCATAATTATTTCACTCTTACAATTCTATTTATATGTTCTAAGTAATTTACCTCCTTGGCCAATGTATCATGTCATATTATTCACTATTTATTTTAATTACCATTATCGCTCTTTTTATTTTTTAAAAATAAAAACACATGCTGTTATTAATAATAAACAATAGTTTTGAGCGTGTAACACAATATGTGAAACTTCATGCATAACAATGAAGAGTTTACAATTTTAAGAGTATTTCAAAAAACAATATATATATATATATATATATATATATATATATATATTTCTTTTATATATATTTTTTTACCAAATATATATTTTTACAAAGTGTATATGTGTACTTTAAGCCTAACTCAACCACATAAAACCGGTTTATAG
>Ga0123342_1007076_pt1 | contig 15100 bp, 5 predicted proteins | sample Turbeawhitnodule_FD_89960 | JGI IMG/M metagenome (GOLD analysis project Ga0123342, IMG submission 89960) | Root nodule microbial communities of legume samples collected from Mexico - Turtle bean Mexico white nodule | ecosystem: Host-associated > Plants > Roots > Nodule | place: Mexico: Nepantla... | reverse complement strand
TGATCGTTGAAGACCTGCTTGGCAAGAGTTGTTTTGCCAAGTCCACCCATACCAACTATGGGATAGATGGAGAGGTCTTCACTGTTACTAGCATCTTCCAGGAGAAACTTCACAATTTTCTCTCGATCCTTGTCTCTGCCACAGAATATAGGTTCGGTAATCACAGAGCTAGTTTGGCGCCAATCATCATCATCATTCACTGCTTCCTTCTCTGTTACATCATCACGTAACTCAAACATGCTTCTTTCTTCATTAATATCGTGAAATCTTTGGGTGATGTCTCTCATCCTCTTTCCAATATGAAAACGAAAGAGAATGTCCTTGGGATGCACGCGGGCCAAGCATGAACTTCGTCCGTCATCAGAGTGCACCATTTTGGTTTGAAGTGAACATTCATCCAAGATATCATCAAGCACATATGCTGCATCTGTGAGTTTTTGCAGCCAATCCTTCACAGCCTGGCTTGTTATTTGCTTTCTCTCAGCGTCTATGAGAACAGCACGGATTGCGGTGAGATGGCTGGAAAGCTTTTGAATCTGTTGATCAACACCCCAATAAGTTGCAAGTTGGTCTTTAACAACAGATTGCAAGTTTTGAAACACAATTCCCAGCAAAGCGTCAGCCATTGGGAGGAAGGAAAGATTGGTGATGATTATGGAGAAGAGAGGCAACGCTGAGTGAATAATATTTTGGTTAGAAAGAATTTCATATGTACTTTTTAACTAAGTTGGCCAGAATGTTTGGAATATAATTATTTTGAAATATAGTGATTACATAAGCATAGTGATTACACAAGCAAGGTATATCTTATTTTGAAGTTTACCTCATTACAATGAAAAGTATAAATGTATTCATACTGTGAAAAAAAAAAGAGAGAGAGAATAAAAGTAGATGAACATCTTAAAAAAAAAACCCCTTGATGCAATCCTTCTTATTGCACGTCAAGAATAATTTGTGATCCCAAAGTATATTGAATTCATTACGGAAACTATAACCAATTAGGAGAGTTCAAAAGGTTCCAAATCAATCTTTGAATCAATGCAATATTTTATCTCTTTCCTCACTTCCTCCCAAGATCATACCCTAATACATTTTTCAATCAAATCACAAAAATAAAATAAAATTAACTTAATATCAGTTCAAACTATATTGTGTATTTAAATAACTCTTTGCGGAAAAGTGAAAGTTATGTATAATTAAAAATAAATTTATAATATATTTATAACTTTTTTTTATCATATATCTAAAATATAATTTATAAATAAACATATTTATTTGTTATGAATGTTAAATATAAAAAGGCATATAATAAAAGAAATCAAATTAAACTAACTCAAATTGGCTTCAAATTTAAGTTTTTTCTATAAATTCAAAATTATATAAAAAAAAAATCTTAAAAACTAAGCATCTTATTTTTTGAAAGAAATAATAAAAAATCATAGTTTTTAGAAAAGTTATCGAGTGTAACTTACCTGGAACTTAAGCCAATTTTTTTTTTTTTATACATCTAGCTAGTTTTGATTCGAAACTTGAGGGATTTTGAGAAAAAAAAGTGAAATATTTTATGTGATATAATACCTTATTTGTTTGAAAAAAATTTAAAATATTGTTATCATATTAATTTGAATATTAATTTGAAGATAACATAAATTATTATTATTATTATTATTTAAATCTATTGTGATATTATTTATTATGTAGTATTTTATACTATATAAATCATATTAATTGAATGTGTAACGTTAAAAATGAGTAATTTAACAAAAGTAATACTATTTTATAACATATGCTTCCGTGTAGAGAGTGAAGAAATATTGTTGAAAAAAAGAGTTCGTATAATCTTAACAGAGTTGTAGATGGTAATTACATGTTTAAGATTTCACGTTAACTAAAAGATTAAAAAAAAATATTGGATCATGTTATAAGTATTAAGTAACATGTTATTTTATATAAAAAAAATATAATATTATAATTATAATGCAACATAATTCTAAAAGTATCAAGCATCATGTTAAAAAAAATCAATATCCTAATATTCATATCAATAAATAGATATTTTTATCTATTTTACAAAAATAGATGTTATATATAAATCTTAATATATTGAGTAATTCAATCACAATTAATTTTAATAATAAATTTTCAGATCTTTTCTCAAAATTTCAAAGATATGTTTTTATCAATTAATTATTAGTTCTGGCAAAAATAGACGTTATATATAAATCTTAATATACTGACTAATTCAATCACAATTAATTTTAATAATCACTTTTCAGATATTTTCTTAAAATTTCAAAGATATGTTTTTATCAATTAGTTTTTAGTTATGGCTATAAAAGAAATGATCACTTTTCAACTTTTTTTCTCTCTTTTCAACATTATTTCTCCTAATAGTACTCTTTCTGCCAAGATGAGAATTCGGTCTCACCTTCATTTTTTATTTTTGGAAAAAATTTGTTCTTAAAATTTAATTTACAGTTACTCAAATTCTGATAGTATTTTTTTTTTCCAATGATAAAAACAGGAGAAAAAAATTGTTTGGGGATGATTGAAATTCGATATGTGAAAAATATAATTTAAACTCGACGTAACAGATGTTGACGTCAGAGTTGAACTGATCACCATTATTGGAGACTTACATATTTTCATGTAACGTAGTTTAAAAAAAATATTGAAGTTAATAATAAACAATTTCAACTTCTCATTCCAATATTATTTTTTTAATTTCATTACTAATTAATATTAATTGACTTTATTCTTTTATAGTTATATTTTATTTTTTACTTAAAATTAACATAATTAAATAATTAATAATAATAAAAATAAATATTAATAACATTTATTTACTTTAACTTTACATCTTAAAGGTTTAATTTATTGTTATATATATCTTTATTATTATTTCTCTCCTTTTATTTTAGTCTCATATAACAATTTTTATCTTTAATTTATGTTTATGGATTCAACTTTATATTGTTGTAGGTTTTAAAATCTATGTTAATTTAGTGTCTTCAATAATAATATTATTATTATTATTATTTATTTTTCAATAATAATATTAATAGGTTTTAATTTTTTATTTCTAAAAAAAATTTAAATTAAACACTATTAATTTATTATTTTATATTTATTTTGTAAAAAATCATTTATTTTTTCAATAATTATATTTCTAAGCTTTTTAAACATTAAAAATATTTCTATTTTTCTTACAACCAATACATTTATTTTTTAATACATCCAAAATTTAAATTATTAATTTTTTTTAATTTATGAATTTCTTTTCATTTTCAACCAAATAATAATGATAAATTTAATTTTAAAAAGTATATCAAATTAATAATTTTATAATTCTGAATAATGCGTCCACTAGAGAGTGCATCCTTGATGAAATTTTACGCCAAAATAAAAAAAATACATATCCAAGTTACGATCACCACTTACTGCACCACACTCATACGCTATCCTCTACTCCAATGTTGAAAATAAAAAAAAAATTAAGTTCATACAAGTCACCCACATCTCTTTTTACTCCAATACCAGAAATAAGAAATAAAAAATGAAAATCACCCCCAAATTTTGTCCCAATAACTAATTCCCATAAACATTCAGTCACCGTATAATTAATTTTGGATAAACATTCATACGTTAAAAGTCAAAAATTAGAAACTGAATTTTGATCATCCAACCAAAATCTCTTTCATTCCAACACTAAAAATAAGAAATAAAAATCGAAAAGTCACTATAGAATTTCGTCCATTAGTTACAAATTTTTAAGAACATTCAGTTCTCGCATAATGAATTTCGGATAAACATTCCTATGTCAAAGTCAAAATTATATTTTTTACAATTGGATTTTGATCATCCTCTAAACAACCTTTTTTTCTCCTCTTGTTTATTATTGTCAAAAAAAAATTACTCAAAAAATTCAACTTCTCGAAAACCAAATTCTAAAAACAATTTTTTTCCAAAAGTAAGAAATGAAGGTGAGAATTCGGATTTTAGGAGTCAAATTCTCACCTTGGAACAAATTAGTGCTATTGGGGAAATAAAGTCTAATGAATAAAATAATGTTGAAAAGAGTGTAAATGAAAGAAAAAAAAACTCTCACTTTTCAGATCTTTTCTCAAAATTTTAAAGGTATATTTTTATCAATTATTTTTTAGTTCAGACTTTAAAAGTAGAAGAAATCATAATAAATGTATTTCTAATAATTTACTATCGGTTTTAACCAATAACCAATTTTAAATATAGTGATTGGAGAAATAAGGTATATTTTATTTTGAAGTTTACCAAAGTAGAATGAAAAGTATATAAATGCATTAAAAAGTAGATTAACATCTTAAAAAAATTCCATCACCTTAATGATGAAATCTCTTCTTGTTGTAGCTCAAGAATAAGTTGTAATCAAGGAAACCAATGCAACATTCTATCATTTTCTTTTCTCTTCTAGATGTGTCAACGAAAAGTTTTTTGTCCATCATCATAGTGCATCTTTGTGGAGTGAATTGAACATTCGTCCAAGATATCATCTAGCACATATGCTGCATCTGTGAGTTTTTGCAGCCAATCCTTCACAGCATGCTTTCTTAGTTGCTCTCTCTCAGCGTCTCTAAGGACAGCACGGATTACGGTGAGGTTGCTGGAAAGCTTCTGAGTCTGCTGGTGAACACCCCAATAAGTTGCGAGTTGGTTTTGAACAAAAGATTCCAAAGTTTCAATCACGGTTCCCAGTAAAATCTCGGCCATAGGAAGAAAGGAGAGTATTTTGGATGATTGTGGTTGTGGATGATATCTAACAATGAGTCATTTTATTGAATTGGCAATAAAAGTTGTTGTTTTCTTCCTTGGCAACTCACTTTCTCTTTGCTTATGTTGACGAAGAGTGTTTATATTAATTGCATAGCAACCACACCATCATGTCCACTCACTTTCTCTATTATTTCAGCTCAAATTTCCCAACTTTTTCCGCAACATGTTTATCACTTTTGTCGAAAATATTTTATAAAATAAAAGTACAGAATTATGTGTAAGTTATCAAAATTAGGGGAAAAGAGTTTTTGAAATTATGTATAAGTTATCTCTATGGGGGGTTTTGTTATCTGCTCACTATTCTTATCACATTCTATCTCATCTATGCTTCATCTCTAAGTCAAAATAATAATAGTTTTGTTTGCCAGCTTAAAGAATTTTCTCCTTCTTAATATGTTTTATTGATTTTTTTATACCAATTATTTAGTTTTTAAATTTGTAAAAAAATTTTGGTTGCTAATTAAATACCAATTTAGAAATTATTTAACAATAATATAAATTAATTTAGAAATCAATTTTTTTTTTAGTTTCTAAAATAGTCTCTAATTTAGTTATTATTGCAACTAATTATTTTAGTATCTAAAAATTAGTTTTATTTCATGATTTTCTTGTATGTATTAACTTAAGTGATTTAAAGGATTGATATCATCCTATTAATTAACTTTAATTTTAGCTTACACATCATCATAAATTCAGAATGAAGATTAATATATGTTTAGAGTGTATTGAATTTCAATTGTAAAGTTATTTGAGTCGTTCACCCATTCACCCAAGTATTCACAAAATCAGGATATAATAACTTTAAAAATGAATTAAAGATGTTTTTGAAATATGAAAAATACCTTGAAAAAGATTTAAGAATATTATGAATGATAATCTCTCATTTAAACAATCAAAGTAGTTGAAAATGTTGTCCAAATGATTTAATAGATTATCTCACTTTTTAAAAAGTTTAAGAACATTATAACTGATTATTTTAGTTTAATCAATCAAATTATCTAATTTTTTAACATATTACATTAGACAGATAACCAATTATCTCACTTTTTGATATATAAATGAGAGAGTTGTGAAAACTTATTTTAGTCATTTAATAGATTAAACAACAATTTAATCAATTACACCAGAGATAACTAACTATCTCATTTTTTAACATATTACATTAGAGAGTTATGAAAATCTATTTTATTTATTTAGTCGGTTAAAACAAAAATTGTTATATCCATTTTTGCAAGACTAATCAATTAAATACTAAAATAATATATGATAAGTGTGAGATTTAGTTTTTATTTGTTATTCCGAAACTCTATTAATAGAGGCTTATGTTTTTATATAGATTTTAAGAGGATTGACATACGATTTTGAAGCAATATAATATGAATTTTTCAAAGAAGCAATATAATATGAGTTTTTTTAAAGAGTTTCTACCACTCATTTTGAGTCATAAGATTTAAAAAAAAATTAAAGATTTGATAAAGATTGGGTTGTTGTTTCCTTGAGTGCTTCTCATGTGAATCTTTTGTGCAAACTCTTTCTTATCTTTGCTGGGTTGTTCCGATAGTGTTTTGTAATTCTTGTTCTTGTTGAAGTGTTTCTAATATTGTATTTGAGATTGTTTTTGTTATAGTATTTGTTTGTGATTGTAACAAGAGTTGATAAGACCATCTTCCTAGGTGAATAATGCTAAGATTATCTTGAAATGGTTACAATTAGATAGGACACATATCCTTTTTGTTATCGAGAGTTGATTGAGGTTTATATCATTTTTGTGTTTGACATCCTTTTGAGGAGTGGTGAAACATTTAATGTTGTCTGTGTTTGCAACTGTGTTGTTTTGTACAAACATTGGATTAATAATGAAACCATTTTTTCAAAGGTGAAAAAATGAGGACTAGATATAAGATTTGTTGAATTCAAACCAATATAAATATATTGTGCGATCTTTCTCTTATTTTATCCCTCTCTTTATATTGCTATCTAATTTTTGTATGAATAGATTATCAAATTAATTGCATTTTGATTTTCGAGTCGAAATTATTTTTTTTAAAAAAACTTAAAAAATAAAAATATTTTTTATTATTTGTATCAATCTTACTTCCATTTATAATTGCATTAATTTTTTTATATTTTAAAGAAGTTTTAAAAGAATTTAAAAAAAAAGATTTTTAAACAAAAAGGATTTGGAAACCAATTCACTCACCCTCTTAATTTAATCGAGTAATTATTTTTTTAACAAAGAACACTCACTTTGAACCTAACTAATAAAATTGAATTTTCAAGAAAATCAATCTGACAAGACAAAACTTATTTCATAATTTTCAAATATCACTACAAGAAAATCATTAAATAAAAACTAATTTTAAATATCATAATAATTTTACTATATTAACTAAATTAGATACCATTTTATAAATTAAAACAAATATTGGTATCTAAAGTAGTTTATATTATTAATAAAAATTTATAAAATAGTTTCTAAATTGGTATCTAAGTATTAGATACTAAGGTTTTAACTAGTAACTACTTTATATTCTAAATTAGTCTTTTAGAGACTAATTTATAATTAAAATATTAGTAAATAAGACTTTAGTAGCTAGTTTAAATATCAATTTAGAAATCATTTTATAATTTTTTATTAATAATAGAAACTACTTTACATATCAATAATTTTATAACTTCTAAAATAATATATAATTTATAGTCAACATAGTGACTAATTATTTTTTGTCTCTAAATTTAATTGTTATTTAATTATTTTCTTTTAATGTATAAAGAATAAATTAGATAAATCTCTTATTTATAGGATGTGAAGGTGAGTTGAAGAAGTTATGTAAGTATGAAAGAGAAGTCAAACAGCTAATCTTAGAGGGGATGGGAGTAGTTGGCTAAAATTTGAAGGTAAAATACAAAGTTACAACTCTAATGAATAGTTATGTAATTACTACTAATTAAATTAATTTATGACGTTTAACTACTTTATTTTAGAACATATTAGAAGCTTATTATATAGCATGCTAATATATTTAAAACAGTATATATTCTCTTGTTTCTAAACAAGACTTTTTTGTTCTATGCTCTAACTTATTTATTCTTGTCTCTCTGTTGAGGAATCTCATTTCTTGTTCATGCTTTGTATTCAAATGCTAGATTCCCTTGAATACCTAATTTCTTAAAAAAAACTTGTTAAATTGTTTTGAAATGCTTTGTCTTCACATGCTAGATTCCTTGAATGTCTAATTTCCTACCAAACTTGTTAAATTATTTTGAAACGAACTCAAGATTATTGTCAGTCCTTAAACATTTTAAATTTGGTTCTCAATTGTTTAACATCTTCTTTTTTTTATCATAGTCGATGTTTAAGCATCTATTTTTCTACTTTTGTGTCTATGTGATATTTTTTTTAATCAGCAATTTGATAGATGTTAGTATACATTTTTTGTGTGTACTGCAATTACTCTATAATGAAAAAAAAAGGTGGGGTTGTTGGATAACCAATGAGTCTCTCTTCTGTGCTAAGTCTATATCCACACAAATTTTGCATGATACAATTTTTTGTTTTACATGATATAATTTTTTTGTTTCTGTAGTATGCATTTTGAATGAACTTTAATTTTTACAAATTACATTTAAATAAGTTAATTTGTTTTCATAAAGATACATTCAGTTATTTTAATATCTATTTGTATAAAAACAATTTACTCATGTACAACTGATAAAAATTCTTTTTGAATTGTATTAATATTGATAATAAAGGTTAGCTCACAAAGATTACAAATAAAACTCATTTAACCTGTATATTGTAAGGCTGGGTGTAGAAAACTTACACTAAAAAATTAAAAATAAAATGACGAGTATAACTAAAATTTTAATTATTATATGAAAACTTGACAACCCAATCTGAATAATATATATGTTTCTTTTAAAGTAGCATGTTTATTAAATGTCTTTTTTAATTATTTTAGTTAAATGACGTTGTTGTTAATTGAAACATAGTAAGTCTGACATGCGTATATGTGTATTTTTTTCCATCCTTCTTATATTTTTACATGGCTTTTTTTCTTTTATAATTTTTCACTCATTTTAGTATTTCATAAAAAAGTTTTATTTTTGTTTTGGTTTTTCTCATTTATTGATAATTTTTATTATCCATCAGATGACCAAGTATTTTGTTTGTAAAAAAATATAATCAATAATCAATGAGAGATATGCAAATAGTATTGTCTCCTTTTATTTAGAGTTTATATATTTTATTTCTTTTAATTAGATTCAAGTTTTTATTCAATCAATTTAATTGTTGAATTGTTACTCTGCATTGATTCCTCAAGTTGGTAGATAATTTTGCATTTTTTTATTAAGTATTTTGTTTTTATCTCTAAGACAACATAATCATAGACAAGAATTGGATTAACTAAATACAAAATATACTTTGTTGTGGACTAAATAAAAATATTCTTGTTGGTCTTATTTAAGTGATGACGTGTTGCTAAGGGTCACGTTATCACAAAACTATGAAAGACAATAAAAAAAGACTAAATAAGAAAATAGTTTATCAAGGACCAGTAGGAACAAAAGTATATTTATAAAAGACTAAACATAAAATATGATAAATTTTATAGAAAGATTAAAGAAAAGCAAGATTAAAGAAAATAATCTTGCATTATAGAAAGTTTTATAATACATGTCTTACACATACAGATAGAGTTTGGTGTTTAAGGCACCTTAATCTTATTTGAGTATAGTTCATGAAAGTGTGAAATATAAGCAGCAGGATCACAGCACTAAGAGTGTAAGGAGGAGATTCTGTGAGGAAATACAAGTCATCCACCTCATCTACGGAATCAATCATCTTCAAAGTTCTGACATCCAATATGGGACAAATGTTACATAAGATAAGAAAACAAGTGAACAATGCAGTAAGTTTGGTCACAAAAATCATATTCAAAGATAAATTTGACAAATATAAAAGTTTGGCCAATGTGAGATTTGGAGTGAGATACACATTTCAAATGATTATTATGATTAAAGAAAATAAATAAAAATTAAATTAAAAAATTAAATTAATTAATTATACAAAAATATAATATTTAATTATTAAAAAATAATTGTCTAAAAGAACTATCTAATGGATAAGAAGTAATAAAGTAAATAAATAAATAAAAGATAAAAGATAATAAGGAATTTTTTCATTAAATGAAAGTTATCATGATTTTTATAAAATTAAATTAAATTTTGATTTATAAATAGGTGGAGAGGTGAAGGAAAGACCAGGAGAATGAGAAGTTAGGAGAGAGAGATAAAAGAGAGAATGGAGATTTGGAACATTTAAATCTTCACATTTGGTTGGAGCTTTGATTTTATTTAAATGTTAAACTTTTTTATATTAATCTTAATAAATTTTTTATTAACATTTCATGTACTTTAAATTATTTATTTATTTCTAGTTACGTATTAATTCTATTTATGTATTTTATATATCACATGCTACACATTTTAAATTCTTTTATTTATCTCTCGCCACTACAATGAAATCATGAAATAGAAATCAATTTTTGGATACCAAAATAATTAGTTACAATAGGAACTAAAATAGAGACCATCTTAGAAACTAAAAAAAAAATTGGTTTCTAAATTAGTTTCTATTATTTCCTATTATTGTTAAATAGTTTATAAATTGGTATCTAATTAGCAACTAAAGTTTTAACTACCAATTATTTAGTTTCTGTAGGAAAAATCTTTGTTACTAATTAGATACCAATTTAAAAACTATTTAACCATAATAGAAAATAATAGGAACTAATTTAGAAACCAAATTTCTTTTTAGTTTCTAAAATGATCTCTAATTTAGTTATTATTGCAACTAATTATTTTGGTTTCTACAAATTGATTTCTATTTCATGATTTTCTTGTAGTGCGCACTATGTTTTATTTATTTATTTATTTTATTTATCTTCTATTACATATTGGTCTTATTTATTTATTTTATTTATTTTTATATAACAATTTTATTTATATTAATTACGCATTGGTCTTATTATTTATTTTATTTATCTTTCATTATATTTATTTTATTTATCTATAATTACACACTAATTATATTTATTTATTTTATTTATCTCTAGTTATATATTATATCTATTTATTTATTTCTAATTACGCATTAATTCTATTTATTTATTATCTACACTTATCATTGATCTTAATTATTTTCTGTATAACCAGTTAAACATTGATCCTATTTGTTTATTTATTTTATCTACAGTTACATATTAGTTGTAGTTATTTATTTATTTATACCTTACGTACTTATCCTATTTATTTGATTATATATTTTTATTATTTTATTTTCCTGTAATATAATTTTTTTTTTCAATTCAAAGAAATATATAGTAATTATAAAAATAAAGTAAAAATAATAATAACTTTTTTATTTAATGTGTTTAGATAAAAGAAATTAGTTTGTATGCTTTATTATTATTTTTATATTTGTTTGTATATGTTTCAATGGTGTGTATAGATTATTGTTAAGATAAATGTGACATATCTTAACCATAATCATCATGTTATGTGGTTCTTAAAAGTTTTAAAGAATATGTTAGTTGAGAAGAAAGAATCATAAAAATTTTCGCATTGAGTTAAGACCATGTTAATGTATGAGTCTTTGTATTTGAAAAGTCACAATTTGATACAGTGGGGGATGAAAGGTAAGAATTGAGTGGGGTTTAAAAAGTTACCAAGTAGGTGAATATCTGGATAGTTCAGAATATAATCTTGGACTACGATATTCATAGGGCAAACTTGGAATTGTCCCATACGTGCTGAACATCATCAATGTTAGGTAGTCAGTATATATATCTTTTTATTAAAAGATGGTCATAATTCTCAAGAAAAATAATTATTATTGTACCAATGCTTTTGATGGGAAATACTCAATTACCTAATCACTTCCCAAGTAACTTTTGATGTTCAAAGTAGATCATCAAAAGTGGAATATAGATCCATGTGTGATAAATGAGATTAAGCCTTATGGTTATAACTCAAGTCATAGACCCCCATTATTATGGTTATAAGTCCAGTCATAAACCCCGTTATTTGCATTGCATATTAAATTTATTAAAATTGATATTTAAGGTTTACAAAGACCTCATTCATTTATGTGTTTTTCTTTTGATATGGACTTTTTATACGAGTATATGCAAAACAAACCTGCTCAACAAGAATTATTAAGAAATATTTCAAGAGATCTCCTCTAGAATCTCATGAAGAATTTAAAGTATTTAAATATATAGATAGTTCTATATTATAATGTAGAACTCTTATTATTGTGTGAAACTTATATGATTTTATAATATACTATGAATAATTATAAAGATGAAAAATATTGACATACATTTATATTTATATATGTGAGATTATGATTAATGTTTTCTTAAAGAAAATCTTATTATAAAAAAAATCTACTCCCAATTTATAATTAAATAATAATTATATATATATATATAATATAGTTTAGGTGATATAAACATAAAAGTGGTGACATTTGTAATAATAATTATATATATATATAATATAGTTTAGGTGATATAAACATAAAAGTGGTGACATTTGTTATCATAAAGATGATGATGTTGTAAGTAGAGGTGAAAAATTAAACTTATTGGATAAAGTAAGTGGTTCCACTTATTAACTTGTCTCACTTAGCTCACTAACATAGTGGGTCAATAACTAGACAAAATGGATTAATTTATTTACTTGTCAACTTTAAAAAAATTTAAATGAAAACTATTATGAAACTTTAAATTTTAGGTTCTAATATGTAATTTGTTAAATTTATGTTAAAAAAATCAATTTAATTTTGATAAGTACGAACAAATATTAGTCTATAATTATATCTATACAACATTTTTTTCTTAAGACCTTTTTCATGTTTGTTTATCGTTTCTTCTTCTTAGATTATGATGGAAAAATATTTTTTTTTCTAATAGTGATTTTTGTAATTTTTTCTTTGGATTAATGATGAAGATTTGAGGAGTCAAAACATTAAAGAAACTCAAGAAGAGTTTCCATGGATTGAAATAGAGTTAGGAATTTGTGAAAGTGAGAGGTGAGACAAACTCATTAGGAAAGAGTATATGTTAAGTCTTGAAGGAGACTAACCTATGGAGAACTTAAAAATAAGTAGAATGACAAAAAATAAGCAGCATTTCATTACTAATTCCAAGTTAAACTTTATAAGAGAGGTACAACTCCTATTTATAAGAGATTTGTCCTAAAAACTATCGAATGACGAGGTGACACGTGACGTCACATGTTTCATGCTCATTATCCTCTCAAATAAGAGGTTGACAAATGTCTTCCTCTTATTTGAGAGATTCCTCTCAAATGAAAGGTTGAAAATTATCACTTTTTAATTGGTGAGGATTATCTCTATTAAGGAAGGTTCATGCTTCTCATGTCATACTCATACTCATGGTTCCCATGCCAAATGGTGAGTCACTTTACAATTTGCATCCACTCTTTTACTATACTCACCCACTCTTCTATTAGCCTAAACATAAAGCTCAAAACACAAGTGGTGAGTCCACATGTTTATTAGATTGACTATTATGTTTAATAATTATTTGTATTAATTTTCTTTATTTATTCGTATCAACATAAAATATATGATGGAAAAAAACATATTGGTTTTTATAATAAAACAATATTAAACTAGAATCCGTTTTCACAAACGAACATCAAATTACTTCTGCCTCTCCATCTTCATATTCTTTAGGCATGATTCATTATTGTGGAAGACTTAGAAAAAATAGATAATATAAACCCTAAATAAAAGTAAATAATATTATTCATATAGTCTATTTCTCCTATCTATTTTTTTTATTAACAATGAATAAATTAAATTAAGAAGATACTTTAAGGGTTTTCCAACCTGTTTACAAACCACAAGATTATACCAATAAGCAACCATAAAGAGGCTTAACCTGCAACGACTGATACATAGCTAAACCAAAAAAAAAACAGATTCATAGAAGCAGGATTGAGCTTACAAACCAACTAAACACATCTTCAATGCAAGCGTGAGAAGGGTGCTCTTAGCTTGTGACCTATCCCTTAAAACTGTTTCTCCTATCTAATTGACTTAATTATTTAACAGATAATTTATAAGAAAATACTTACTATTTTTTTATTGTCTAATATAGATAAACGCTAGTCGATAATGAAAAAGCTGTAAACATAGATAAAGGATAAGCAGGAAAAGGTAAACGAAGAATCACACAATTCTTTTTACATATATCACTCAAAGAGCAACAGGTGACTAGTTGAAGAAAGCAGTAACACATTTGTGAACCACATTAATAATATAAGGGACATTTCAAATCTGCATTTTATAAATTTATCTACCTCGGCTACTGGTCAGTCATTTGATGGCTGCTTGAAGCAGTTCCATGAGCTCTCTGCACACAATTACGAACATTAATATATGCAGAGACTCACACAGTAAGGAGAAATTAAAGAAAATGATACAATCATTCACTTACCACTAAATCTTGAAATCTTTTTCTCATAGAGTGGGAGGAGTTTTATTTCTGGAATGTGGTTTATGTATTGCCAATCCTCTCCCGTTTCCCTCTTGCACCGCTTATTCAGATAAGGACATTCGCTTATAGTTAAAGAAGACAAGTTGGTGAGGCGTTGAATGCTACTCGGTACTGACCTCAACTCCCTACATAACCAAATCTCTAATTTTTGAAGGGAAGTCATGTCTCCCATCCACTCCGGCAATGAAATAGATTTGCAATTTATTATATACAAAGTTCGTAGGGAGGGGACACATTGTAAGCCATAGGGTAATGTGGAGCAACAGTGGATTGTGACCGTTCGAAGGGTAGTTAGTTGGCTCATATTGCTTGGTAGAGTCACCAGCTCTGGACAATCCCTGATATACAAACTCTCCAGACATGTCAAATGTCGCACACCTTCAGATAATGATTTAAATTTCTCACAGTTGGAAATACGCAAACTTCTAAGTGAGGTCAGACCTTCCAACCCGTGTTCTGAAAAATACTCCAGACTATCACAAGAAATAATGTCTAGTTCCTGTAGTGCACCCAACCCGCTGAGTTGGTCGGGTAATACCACCACTCCTCTAATACATATAATACGCAAGGTCTTTAGACAAGGCATATTCTCCACAACCCCTTCCATCAAGGACGCAGCTTCGAAAATAGATACCTTCTCAACAGAAGGAAGACGTGGAAATTTAAGGTTGGAGACGCCATCAATTGTTAATTGA
>Ga0123342_1007075_pt1 | contig 15103 bp, 12 predicted proteins | sample Turbeawhitnodule_FD_89960 | JGI IMG/M metagenome (GOLD analysis project Ga0123342, IMG submission 89960) | Root nodule microbial communities of legume samples collected from Mexico - Turtle bean Mexico white nodule | ecosystem: Host-associated > Plants > Roots > Nodule | place: Mexico: Nepantla... | reverse complement strand
CTGTTCATTTTCACATAAATCGATTTATTTTCTGTAAAACTGGGTTAAACATTGTTTTTGCGAGAAAGTTTTAAAAGGTCAATTCACCCCCCCTCTTGAACTTTGGCACTATTAAACCCAACATATACCAATTATTATTGGATAATTATCCGATACTAACCATGAAAAATAGGACAAAAACAAGAATGAATGATTGAATTGTGTTTTATTTATTTTTTAAATATTTGCAATGTATTATCTGATGTTATATGGTCAAATGATAGTTTTACTTGTCAGACGATCTGTCAAGTAAATAATTCATAAAATTATGATACTTTTTGTTAGTTAGAGTTAAATAACATGCAATTTAAAGAAATAAAGATAAGAAATACACCATTTTTTATATTGGTTCATCTATTAAGGAACACTATGTCTTGTTCTTAATCAACTCATTGAGTTCCACTAGGTAGATTAACATTGTCAATATACAAACAAGTATTATTTGAACCTCACTCACTCTTGATTAAAAGTAAATATTAATTGGAATACAGTCACTCCTAACTACATAGTCACTTCCAGCTAATAGAGAGTATTATTTGGAATGCAACAACACTTGCCTAAATATAGATTACTATTTGAAATGCTATCACTCTTAGCTACGACAAAGAGGTTTACAAAAAATGTGATATAAAATATCACATGTTCACTCACTAAAAGGTTATAGCGTCTTAAGACACATGAAAAAGGTTATTACTTTTCTAGATTGCTCTTGAACAGGAACAATGTTTATCCTCACAGTTTCAAGGCTAAGAAACTTTAAATCTTGTGCTTGTTCTTGTAACAATATTTTTTTTACCTTCCTTTTTTAGAGAGATCTTCTATATAAAGAGCTTGAGAAGAAAAGAGTCATTGCACATCCTTTGTAGTCGCTGTGATGGTCTTTTTCTACCATGAGTTCTTCCTATGTCTAAGCACACTTTAAAGCTTCATATGTATGGACAAGTGACTTCTTTCCATCTTTTGATCAAAGCGTATGGCTTGACACAACTCATTGACTTCACAAAGTTAACATCTTACCTTTTCCAAAAATATCATTTGAATGAAGTAGCCCTCAATATGTTCTTCAAGGGATCTTGATGTTGATAAGGCATTGCAAGATCTTCTTGAATGAATGAAGAAACATATACCTACAAACAAGCATAAAATAATCATTTATTAAAGTTTGACATGTACTATAAAATGTTTAAGGATTGCCTCTCTAAAAAAAAGTATATTTGAAACTTATTTTACTAAGTATATTCGTTTGTATTTGTTTGAGCAAAAACTTATGAGATAATGCATGTGAATAACATTTATGTTTGTCAGACGAAACACATTTTAAGCCGCATTTGTATTTATCCAATCAAACAACTTGTGTCTCTTGGACTAAAATAGATCCACTCTATCTGACATAATCCGAAACACAAAATTATATTTTATACTTAGTTATTTAAACATAAAAACCAACCAAATGGTCTATTTGAAGTTAAATCTAACAATTATTTTTATATTCCTCATATCCCATACGAAACATTACTAAATGGGTTTGAAAGCATGCTTTTTTTACGGTTTAGAACTTTTAGGAATGGGAAAGAGACTCTAAAAAATGAAGGACATGGAATTTTACAACAAAAACAGTTATGCACGAAGTTTGACATAGCTTAATTTTGCAGATAGCAGAGGTAGGGAAAACCCCATTTGGGTTCCATACAAAATTGGAAGTGGAGTAATAACCATGCGATGAGGGTTATTGCATGTTTGACCTTTTAGACGACAAAAATGGTGTTGGTGTGGTGCATTTTAATGATGAAAAGTTATTTGCTCCATTAGGGCATTTGGTTCATGGCCTAAAGAAAACAAGAATAGTGACAATTGGTTTTGACATTCAGGTGTTGATGGCAGCACTTGTATGCATGTGTGAGTCTCTGTATAATTACTTCTTCATCTTCCATAGCACGCTTAAGGGCCCATTCCCTTTTTGTCCCTTTCTTCACTTTCCTCTTTCTCATTTTAAATTATTAGTTAACTCCAACTCCTCTTTTTATCCTTTTCTTTGTTTTGCTTAATTCTTTTTCTTTTGCATAACTTATGAAACAATCTAACACAGTCACACTCACTAAACTTATAATCAAACAATCACTTCAAATAGTTCTTTGGTCCAATTCCATTCAAAATTAAATTGACTCCTCAGATGAATTATGATGGAAGAGACTTTTTAGTACGAGTTTAATGATTCAATTGCGTAAATTAAAATAGAGCATTTAAGTGTGATAAAAGCTTCATCTTATTAATATTGTAGGTTAAAATTAAGTCTAAATTCAAATTATAAGATGATATACAAATCTATCTTAAAAAAATTTGTTAGATTTTCTAATCTTCACTATTTAATTATGCGTTTGAGATATCATAGTAATTAAGAATAATGGACGTGTTTGTTTAAATTTAAATGAATAATTTTTAATTAATTAATTTTTAAAAGATTATATATTTCAGAGGTAGATAGATTTTTTTTATTAAAAATAATAGAAAACTAGTTATTTTTAAAATAAACAGATTAGACAAAAATAAAATGTCAAAATATTTTTAATATATTAAATAATTATTTATTTTAAAAAAATTGATCAAATGTAAATTTTATAAATTAATTTGTAAGATAGGATTAAGTGAAAATGTAAATTATAAAAAGAAATCAATTCGACATCGGTATATATTTGAAAATAATAATAATAATTATTGTAAAATATAATGATTTTTATAAGATTTATTTGTAATTTTTTTTTATGTGAAGATTATTTCCATAAAATTTTAAATTAAGTAAAATATGAGATTAATTATTTGAATATAATTTGGTTAAAGCATCATGAGAAACAACCTACACCTAAAGTTGTGAGAGTGGATCCGGTTACTCTACTGGGTGCCTGAAAAAAAGTTTGTGTGATTCAGTTGCACGTACAAATACAGACATGCTTTTATTTTTAGTCCTTTTAGCTTAAGATTTCGTAATCTTTTTTACTTATTGTGCAAATCCTATATTAATCTTTACCTTAATCACTTTATTCCTAGGTATAAACAAGATACCTACAATTAGCTAATCAAATGTTTCCGTGGCATCAAATGCATGGATCACACTAGACAAAGGAATCTCACGTCATCATTTTATGGGTCCTTTTTTTGCCCAAAAAATCAGGGATGTCAAAAGAAGGAAAGAATATGCTAGTTGGTTTTGCGTGTAGAACGCATTAATGATAGTAATTTATTGTTCACGTTTGTTTCTTACAATTCATTTTCAATTAAAGTTAGTACCTATAAAAAAAACTGAATATAATAACTTTTTATGACAATTGTTGGAGAACCACGTCTTAGACATTTAATAATATAAGAGAAGGTAAATCTTAACCATAATTTGTTGAGTGGTTATTTTTTATTGGATTATTATCATACCATTCATAAATATATAGCTATACACAGTTGACCATTGATAGGTCTCGACGGGAGAGAGTGTATTAGAGATCCACATGTAGATACAAAATTTACCTTATAAACTAATTTAATAAAATTAAGTTAGATTTAAAGTTTATTTTCTAATAAAATTTGAATCTAAAATTTAACATAATATCAAACATGTATAGTGAATAAACAAAGATCACGTGTGACTCATCCTAGATTCAGAATGAAACATCTCAAATATATATTGTCCTAACACTTGTCTGTCACATTAATACATCATTGTTCTCTAGAGAAAGCTAAATTTATTCTTTAATTTGAATGGTTTTTATGTTTAGATTGTTGGAATTTTGAGTGTTGAATGGATTTGATAATTCTAAAAGGTTGATGTGTTTGAAATGTTGATTATTTCAAAAAATATAAAAGTCTTTCATTGATTAGCTTCTTCTCTAAAAAAATTACATAGCAAGATACCCTTTACACTTTCAATATATTTATCATAATTGAATTGAAATATATCAAAGAGAAGCAGTAGGATGGAATTGATAATGATAGGTTTAATTTTGTTTGAGAATTCTTTGACGTAATGAATAGTGTAACAAAAGTTTTTGACATTTTTAGCTAGCTATCAAAAGCCTTTAATGGGATAAACAAGGATGTCCCTTAAGTAAGGTACACGTGCAACTTACCACTCATAATTTAGTAAAAAAAAAACAAAAATGATTTTTTGACACCATACTCCACCCAACATCCCAATAAATATTAATATTTTAATTATTTATAATTTTTTTGTTGGTTATTACTTCTGATGTTATTATTATTAATTCTGATTTTATTACCTTTAAACTATTTTATTGTTATATTGCATTAATGATCAGCAATATGCAATTACGTTCAATCAGTTGCTACAACCTTTTGTCTTCTCTTAATTCCTTCAATTAGTTCCTACAACTGGTATCAAAGCCAATCTGTTATCATAAACTCTATCCAATTATCAGTCCCTATCATTGATGGAAAAAGTTACAATCGGTGGTGTGTGCAGATGAAAGTTTTGTTTGATTATCATGAGTTATGGGATGTCGTTGAGAGTGGAATGTTTGCATTAGCTGCTAATGCAACTAAGGCGCAACGAGTAGCGCATCGTGATCGGAAGAAGAAGGACAATAAGGCTTTGTATCTCATCCATCAAGGGATGAATGATGAGAAGTTTGAGCAGATAGAAGGAGCAACAACTGCCAGTGAGACTTGGACAATTTTGTCAAACAATTATAAAGGTGATGATAAGATCAAAAGGGTGCGTCTTCAAACCCTAAGACGCCAATATGAATTGTTGCAGATGGAAACCACAAAGACTATTGATGTCTATATAAATAAAGTTCTTGCATTGACAAATCAGATGAAGACCAATGATGAAACAAATTCGGAGCAAGCAAAGGTGGAGAAGATTTTGAGATCTTTAACTCCTAGATTTGAACATGTTGTTGCCGCAATTGAAGAGGCCAATGACATTTCAAAAATGACAGTAAGGTTATTGTTTGGTTCTCTATGAGCGCATGAGCAACAGATGAATGAAAATAAAATTGAAAAACCAATTGAACAGGCTTTAGAAGCACAAGCCTCAATTGGTAGCTCCTATCATAAACATGATAGCTATTTCAGCAAAGGTCGTGGTGACCAGAATCATGGAGGCACTGGTCGTGGAGGACGAGGAGGCATTTATAATAAATCAAATGTTGAGTGTTATAATTGTCATAAACATGGCCATTATGCAAATGAGTGCAAATCAAAAGGTGATAATCATGCTTCCAATTGTGCTCAAGAAGATAGTAATCATGAACAAGAGGAAGATGGAGTCACTCTTGAAGCACTTGCAGTTCAACCTGAAGCACCTGCAGTTCAACCTGAAGTTGTAATTCAACATGAAGTTGCAACTCCAATTGCAACTATGATGGAGCGACCAAGAATGCAACAACGACAACCTGTACACCTTTAAGATTGTGAAGTAAATCTTGATGATGAAGTTGATGACAATGGAGATTTAGTTCACTTTGCTTTTCTTGCAGATTCAGAACCCGTGAGACTTGCAGATGCCATTCAACACCCAAAATGGAAAGAGGCTATGAATGAAGAATTGATGGCGATTGAAAAAAACAATACATGGCAACTCACTGATCTTCCAAAAGGACACAAAACAATTAATGTGAAGTGGGTGTACAAGATTAAAGTGAAAGCAAATGGTGAGATTGATAGATACAAGGCAAGGTTGGTGGCAAAGGGATTTGAGCAAAGAGAAGGCTATGGTTACGGAGAAATATTTTCTCCTGTAGCTCGAAATGGAAACAGTGAGATTAATCATTGCTTTAGCTGCACAAAGGCAATGGAAAATTCACCAAATGGACGTCAAGTCTGCATTTCTAAATGGCCCACTTGATGAAGAAGTTTATGTAAAGCAGTCGCCGTGTTTCATACAATCTGGCAAAGAGGAGAAGGTGTACAAACCAACTAAGGCTTTATATGGTCTTAAACAGGCACCAAGAGCTTGGAACAAAAGGATTGATTCATTTCTCCATGCCACTGGATTAAAAAAATGTGCATCAGATCATGGTCTTTATGTAAAGACTAATGATTATGGAGATTTGCTAATTTTATGTCTTTATGTTGATGATGTGATTTTTACAAGAAGTAATCTCAAAATGATTGATGATTTCTAGCATATCATGATGAAGGAATTTGAGATGACTGATCTCGGTCTTATGTCCTACTTTTTGGGCATTGAAGTCATCCAAGGAGATGATGAAATCTTCATTCATCACAGGAAATTTGCTGATGAGTTTTTAAAGAAGTTTAAGATGAAGGATTCAAACCCAGTGAAAACTCCAATTGAAACTGGAATTAAGCTCACGAAGGAAGGTGATGGGCAAACTATAGATGCAACATACTTTAAGCAGATTGTTGGGAGCCTTAGATATGTCACGTGTACTAGACCCGACATATGTTATGCGGTGGGATTGGTCAGTCGATACATGGAGTTACCTCGACAAGTTCACTTACAAGCTGTAAGGAGAATTATGCGCTACATCAAAGGTACTACAACTTTTGGTCTATTTTACTCTTCATCTAAGAAGATTGAGATGGTCGGATACTCAGACAATGATTGGGGTGGAGATTCAGACGAAAGTAAGAGCACTAGTGGTAATTGTTTTATGATCGGAAAGACTATTTGCTTGTGGTCATCAAAGAAACAGTCAATTGTTGCATTATCTACTTGTGAAGCTGAGTATGTAGCAGCAACAACAAGTGCTTGTCAATCAGTTTGGCTTAGCAATATCATGACTCAAATTGGTTTTAATCTAGATGTTACAATTAAGATTTATGTTGATAATGTCTCTACAATTAATCTTGCAAAGAATCTGGTTTTTCATCAAAGAAGTAAACACATTGATATTCGATATCACTTCCTGCGAGATCAAGTTGGGAAGAACATGATCAAATTGGAATACTGCAGATCAGAAGATCAGATTGCAGATATTTTCACTAAGCCATTGAAGATCGATGTTTTCATCAGGTTAAGAGATATGTTGGGCATGAAGGTTGTTCCAAATCAGAATTAAGGGAGGATGTTGGTTATTAATTCTGATTTTATTATTATTAATTCTGCTTTTATTACCCTTAAACTATTTTACCGTTACATTGCATTAATGGTCAACAGCGTACAAGCTTGTTAGTATTCCTATTTTATAGCTTCTAGTAATTGTAATTTTATTATATATACGATTGAGTAAATCAAAATGAATAAGATCAGTTTTGCAATTTTGTGCAATTACGTTCAATCAGTTGCTACAACCTTTTGCCTTCTCTTATTTCCTTCAATTAGTTCCTACATTTTTTAATTTTAAAAATTATTTTAACATTTTGCATTTTAATTATATTTTTATTAAGATTTTTTTTAAATTTTTTTTTTCAGTTACAAATATTAATATTTTTTAGTAGGTGTAAAGTGTAGCAGGGTGTCAAAATATCACCATCCTAAAAAAAATGGTATCGTTGGCGACTTAAATATGGGGGATATTTGATGAATGGCCTATGTGAACATGGTTTTGATACGAAAATGATGTGTGAGAACACAAAAACATAATTGGTAACATAAATAGACAACTTAGAGTACTTTGTGTTGGTTATCACAACCACAAAATCACGATAAGGTTGATACCTTGCCGGATGGTTATGGTAGAAGCATTGCCTCCACATTTGTGTTTTTTCAAGTCAGTTCACATAGCAACTTCAAATTATCCAGATTTAGTAATGAGATAAATCTGGTAAATTGGCTTGGTGTAACGGGAAAATGCGTGCCTTATCTTTGCATTTCTCTTTACTGAAAAGGGTGTCACAGAAATTAAGATTTGATTGAAAAGTTTACATTTCTACCAGATGTGTGTTGTGTTACGTAAAAGACTGAAAATCATAACTTGTTAGGTTTATCCAACAATTCAGATGTCATTGATCAGAAGTCAGAACTACCTTTTCAATCTCCTTTCTTGTAACATAAGCACTGTTTTGTCACTCAAAGAATAATGTGTTTCTAGGGCCTAAATTTATAATCCTAACTGTAAAAAACATTTTTTTTTGTCAAAAATAAACTTGAAGTAAAGCCATTCCTTCATTTCAACATCGATAGTATGCGTCTTTGATATATGACATTTTTATATTCATTAATTAAGTACATAAATTAAACATTTTTATCTTTACCGATTTGTTAAAACATGTGTCATTATCTAGAGTTTGACATTATAAGTGTTATAAATTGAGAGATTAGAAGAGAAATATCACAAGATCGATTAATATAATAGAAGAAATGAAATATATATAAATATTTCTTTTCACTCCTGTTTGTTGTTAAGGAGGGAAAAATTGAGGGAAAAGAAAGGTGAAGAAAGTATAAAAATTGAGGATCGAAAAAGTAAAAAATCATGCAAAAACAAGAAAAAATTGATGTTTTAAATTTTTCGTTCTACGGTTTTATAATAAAATAAAGCAATTGAAGTAAAGAATATTAAATTTTTAGTTACATTTTAAAAAATAATAATTTTTATTTTAAAAAATATTTTACAAATTAATTTTTAAATATATTAATGTACAAAAAAAAAATATATTTATTATACTACATCAATAATCTCACTTTCTAATCTCTTTTTCATATTTTCTTTTTCATTCCACTTTCTACCTCATCCAGACTTAAACCAAAATTATCTAATTTATTAGATTTTTATAAAATTATCAAATAGTAAAAAAATAGGCACAAGAAACTTATTTATCCTATTTATAACACGAGATGATAAAGAGTCTTTCAGGGATACTTCAACCCTTATACAATACATCCTAAACATTTACCATCTACTTCTACTTGTCCAACTTAATACCTCCAGGATAACCTGCAAATCTAATATTTCAAAAGGACAATACAAAACAATCAAAACCTATATTCCAAAAGAAAAGTTCTACACAAAAGCAGAAAAACATCGTACAAAAGCCCAAACCACAGCCACAACACCACGACCAACTTTAAGTTTTCTTCAACTTTCCACCTTTGAATTTCAACAAGACTCCATTCTTTCATAGTGATTCTTCTCTCCTACCATACCAAGCCAAGAACGTAAACATTGCATACACTGCTCATCCTTTCCGCTCCAAAACAAATGATAATAATTTGCAAATAACAAACAGTAGAAAAGAACTCCCTCCAACCAACAACACACAAACCAGGATCCTCCCGCAATCAACAACCTACAAGAAGAAGAGCAAACCACGATCTTGTCTACAACAAGTCATAAAATACTATTACATAAAGCATAGCAGAAAAATCACAACTCAATTATCTTTTCTAATATATCTCATACATTTCAAAGGTTCCAAACACCAATCTGAATAAGAAAAATCAATTACATGTTCCTTTGCCAACATCCACAACCAAACCTTCATTTGTGTGATAGTGAAAACTTCCACTTGATCGAATCTATCATTTTTTAAAAATACACTCATTCCTATGTTTCCAAATCTCCCCTATTATTACTATCCAAAGACTTCCCCAAATTCTATTGCTCGTAACATTCAAGAAAGGAATTCTATTATGCATAAAATGTGATTTCGCATCATAATGATTAGCCGACGACACCCCCAACCAATTATAACATATCCCCCAAATAAGTCAAGCAATTTTGCAATTAAAAAAACAGATGATTTATAGACTCTTCTTCCACACCACACAGAACACAAAAATTGTTTAGTAAAACAACACCACATCTAGACAAATTATCCTTTGTTGCTAAATCCTTTTGTAACACTCTCCAAGCAGTTATCTATGAAGATGAGATAGACTTTATCTTTCAAATCTGTTCAAATATTAAACTATCTTCACCTTGTAATTCTCTACTTAAAGTCATATAAGCAGACTTAATCGTATACCTCCCATAATCCCCCTCCTTCTAAATCCAATTATCAACTTTTTCAAAATCAGTAGTTTCCTTAACCACTTCTTTATTGACCAAGAAAGACAACAATTGATCTACTTGATCTTACTCCCAAACAAACAAGTTCCTTCTCCAATCCAACTTCCAATTCCAACTAACGCCAAACCACTCCCCAATTTGATTCAATGTATTATATTTATTTAAAGATAGACCATACAACCTTGGAAATTCCTTCCTTAACTCTACTCTCTCCAACCACTTATCTTCCCAAAATCTTACATTTTTTCCCGTACCCAAAACCAACATGCCATTGCCGTCAAATTCGTTTTCCCAATCCTCTAACCTCCAAATCCTTTTCAAATTTCTCCACCACAATGAATCCTTATTTCTAATTTTATTCACCTTTAGATCTCTCCAACCCTCGTACTTAGACTCAAGAATATCCTTCCATAAACCTCTTTCCTCAGACTTAAGCCTTCATATCCATTTTCCTAATAATGCACTGTTAAAATGCCTGATATCTATCACACTTAACCCGCCAAATTCTCTGTTGGCACATACTTTTTCCCAAGACACCCAAGCTATTTTCTTCCCCTCCGAACCCCAACCCCAAAAAAATGTCCATTGAACCTTTTTTAGCTCTTTCATCATTGCCACGGGAACAAAAAACATCAACAAATAAAATAAAGGTATGGAGGTTAGTACTGATTTTATCATAAAAATCCTACCAGCCATAGATAAGCGCTTCCCTTTCCATTTGTCCAACCATTTCCTTACCTTTCCTAACACACCTTCCCAAGATTTACATCTCTTATGATTTCCTCCCACCTTCATTCCCAAATATGTAAAGGGAATTTTCATTAGGTCGCAGTTGAGGATGGAAGCAAAACTATTTAAATTACTTAGACTAACACTTTTCCCTCCAATTCTACTCTTAGAATAATACACTTTTAGATAAGAAGTCAGCTTAAAACAATACATAATTGACTTTACAGTAAATAAACTCTGAAAATTGTCTTTACAACAAAATAAATTATCATCTGCATATTGCAACATACTTACTTTGACTTTTCTCTCACCTATTTCAATACTTTCCAATAACTGTTTTCCTTCTGCTTGTCTTACCACCCTGCCAACTCTGCAACTATAAGAAATAAGAAAGGGACCAACGAATCCCCTTGTCTCAACTCCTTTTGTGGTTTGAATTCCTCCATTGGACATCCATTTACCAGTACATATATTGTATATGAAACAAGACAAGCAGAAGGAAGGATATTCTTGCACAAAAATTCAACCTTTCCAACATATAAAAAATGAATTCCCAACTTTAGGCGAGGGAGCATATATTAGATTGCTTTACATATATAAAAGAAGATTTTATTTTGATAATTATTTTAAAAAGAAAAATAAATAAATAATATTTAGAAGTTGAAATTAGTTTATGTATAGATTAATTTATAAAAAAATCTCTCTAATGTTAATTTATTTAAAGAAAATTTAACTAGGGATAATTATTTTTATATTTTATAATATTATGTATAAAAAATTGGTGTTTATGCTATTTTAAGTAATAACATGTAATTGTTGATTTTTTCTTTTTTTTTTCTGGAAAATAATTTAGTTTTGGAAATCGTGTTGTTAATGTGTGTAGAAAATAGGAGTGACAAATCAATTAATTTATTTATGTATTTTTTATCACAGTAAATTCGTCTCCTATAAAAATGTAAAAAATGAAAAGATCAAATTTATTCATTTAATTTTATGGATGGATAATGATTTTTAATAATCAAATGGATTAAAATTATAGAATAAATAGGATAGCTTGTTTTCCTTATAATGTTTTTCATAATATAGATTAATGTGGTTGGTCAAAGGGCATTAATTCGCTAACAAGAAACTAATGGTGTGGGGGCATGAAATAGCCTTTGTAAGGATATCTGCAACCTAAAACCGAGTATTAACATAAGAGATTGATATAACAATAGCCTTACAAATAGAGTAATTCACTTTAATATACTTGATTCACTTGTGGAACACTTAATTTCTAACAATCCAAAATGACATTTGTATTGTCAACATAAAGATGTGTTGGATCTGGTTGAGGAAAATCAAGTTCAGCCAAAAAGACCACAAACCCAAATGATTTCAGACAAATACTAAATATGGCATGATACGGGTGTGCATGATTGAACCTCTTGGACACACTCTCCCAATAACCACGATAGAGGAGGATTTCCTTCAACAAACAACATGTACTGATAGGAGGATTAAGTATCATCATCTTCTAAGTCCTCCACATCAAAGCTACCTTTGGTGCTAACTCGACCACGAGGAAGAATTACATCTACTAGTTCAACTAGATTATATCGTTGTTCGAATTCTGCTCTTAACTCTTTAGTAACTTTTTCTTTTATATTCTGAGTTGGTTGTGGAGGTAGTCTCTCTGTAAATTGTGCAACTAATTTCTACAACATCTCCTGATTGACATTTGCAGTAGAAAAATCGTGTCAAGAAGCTGATCCAAAGTATTGCCTGACCCCAACACAAAAATCAGTCGTACATAGACGACCAGGGTGTTCTTTAGTCCCAATGGCCATAGTCAAGATGTCATCTTGACCTTTAGGAACAAAAATTCCTTGTGAGCTTTGATCCACTAGCGATTCCTATAAAGAATAATACAATATGTTAATATAATATGTAATGATAAGTGTGTAACACTAAAAATATGTCGTAATTATGAATTTATAATACGTTGGGAAAGCTCTAATGATTTATCAGATATCATTTGACCCACTACTTTAGTTTTAGTCAACTTCCATTTCTTATGTTGACTAGGAAGGGAAAAAGGACAGATAAGTTCATCAGAACCAGATTCTGTTTGTTGCCTCTTTAACTTTTCTTCCATTATTCTTTTTTCTAACTAATCATAACCTCCCCAAGATACTCTATGGGTGATAACATTCTTTCGTGAAATGATTTGAACTTTCTTCCTCTTTTCCTGGAAGTACATCTCATACACATAAATTATGAATTTCATGATAAGATTTAATGACATATATAATGAAATGTTCACAAACCTGCCATGAGGGATCTGTTCAACTATGACCAAATTGAGACCATGTCTTTTCATCTATACAATTCCCATAAGAAGACTTGTCCTTGTATTTTCCAAAGATATAATGACCTGTCAAATTTGTCTTGAATTGCCTCCATTTTGTAGTTACTGAAGACAATATCTTGCTCCGAACCAAATTCGAAGTCTCTAAATCAAAATTTGTCTACAAATTATAATAAAATATCCTCCCAAGTGAGATTCTTTTATACTTTTGTTACGTGGTCCTAGTCAGGTACCAAGATGGACACCTTAGATCGAGTTAGGACTCCTAAATAACTTATAAATTGAGCATGATTAGGGCTTGATGCCCTGCTAGTCTGAGGGTCTATTTGAACTAGAACTTTATTATTACCCATATGCCTAATGACAAGATTTCTTAACCGTGTAGGCTCCTTAGTATTCTTCGATGAGATATCCATGTGATCGACCTACAAAAAATAATAACATATTTAAGATATATATTTAAATTAAATAAAAAAATTAAATAGAAAAGATAATAAAAATATAACTTGATTTCTATTGTGGAAGTGTTAAAATGTTCTCCCATATTCTTTCATTGTGGTCATGCCGTGTAGCATGTACTTCATCTACATCATTTTCGTCATTCAAAGGAGGTATTTGTCTTGAAAATAAAAATTTGTCTACAAATTGGAACCTAGTGTCATCCTGTGGATGAACATCATGTTCAATTCTCCCCTGTACGACAACTGATCACCTTTCATTAGAAGGATCTTTCACATAAAAAACTTGTTTTGCTTGGTAAGACATGATGAAATGATCTTCCTTCCATGCTATCTTTGTAAGATTAACCAATTCGATAACAAAGTAATTCCTCCCATTAAAAGAGCTTGTCATATGGAAACAAAGATAACAAAGTAATTCTTCACATAGTAATAATCCCTCCTGCATTATTAACAACACTATTTTCAACCCAGTCAATGTCATTAGAGCCCCACAAGTGAAAACAACTATCCTAAGCAAACCTAGAACATTTTGCCTATTATAAGCAAACCATTCATTACGGATCAAGTCTCTTAAGTATTTTCTTTTAATTCATTCTCCTAGCCCCATTATATTCATACTTATCAGATTCATCATCAGAAACACAACACTCCAACTGATTACTCCTGTTGTCCCGGGTTTCCAAAGAACGCAACCTGTTTATTGTTAGAATATATGGCTTTAAACTAAAGGGGGGTGAATTGTTTAAAGAGAGTTTTCGCAATCTTTTAAGCCTTGAATGAAAATACTTCGCGAATACCTTGATTGAGAAATTAGTTTTTCAAAACACAAAGCAAAAAGCACAGCAACAGTAAAATAATCGGTTGTTTCGCAGAAACAATCGGTTGTTTATACCAGTTAATAAATATCTAAACTGAATTTAAAGAGTTAGGGATAGAGAGAATGCACACAGATGTTTATACTGGTTCACTCCAAACCCAGAGCTACATCCAGTCTTCTCAGAAACCATTGAGGAAATTCACTAAGCAATCACACCTTGATCACTTACACCACAACCAAGAAAGTGACCTTGATCCCCTCAAGACACACACTTCTCTTGGCCAACACACCAGCACTAAGATTGCTGATCTTGATCCCTTCAAGAACACATAACAAATCTCAGCAAACACACAAACGAAACTTGTTCAACAGAGTACAAGGATTACACTTGTTACAGAAGATAATCTGAAATCAATACAAGTCGCAATCCTATTCCACACACTTTGATCAATCACAAACTCTAAGCAATCTCAACTCTTTGAAAAACTCAAAAACTTGTGTTCAAAATCTTAATACTCAAATATTTTTTTCTGAATATATTCAAAGATGTTGTTTGTTATCAAATCTTAACAACCTTATTTATTGCATTTAAAAGATTGGTCAAAGCATTAAAGAATGGAGCGTAAACAATTAAAAACATTTAAAGCTCAGTCAAAGATAAAACAGTTTTTCTGTTATGGTACCAAAACAAACAATCGGTTGTTTCATCGAATCAATCGGTTGTTTTGGTTCTAACAGTTCAACCATTTGAAAAACAGTTTTCAATCTTTTCTAAAAACAT
>Ga0123342_1007074_pt1 | contig 15106 bp, 10 predicted proteins | sample Turbeawhitnodule_FD_89960 | JGI IMG/M metagenome (GOLD analysis project Ga0123342, IMG submission 89960) | Root nodule microbial communities of legume samples collected from Mexico - Turtle bean Mexico white nodule | ecosystem: Host-associated > Plants > Roots > Nodule | place: Mexico: Nepantla... | reverse complement strand
CATGCTTCTTGTAATCCTTTGAGGTGGACTTTGACCTCCATGGGCGTCCTCCATTTGTGCCTCCACCTCTTCTTGATCTTGTTGATTGGCCTCCATGTCCTCTTGAGCTTGATCTCCATCAAAGGGAGTTAGACCTAGAAGATTGATCACTATGGTCACTTACTACTTGGCCCTCCTTAACCATCATGGTTCTTTTCTTTGGACAATTGGTAGCTATGTGTCAAAAACCTAAACATTTAAACATTTTGAACTTGAGGTTTTGGACTATAAGGTTGAAAAAAAGGCCGAGAAGTTTCAACTGGATTTGGAAATCACTCAAGACCATGTTCTTGATCAACACAAACTCGACTTCTAAAACGCCATGCAGCAGGTGACCTTCTCTTTACAAGATTCCTTTGGACGAGGGGTGTTTTGCTGTTGGGAATGACTTCCATCGAGGTAAAGTTGTTTAGGTCAAGGAGATCATAGAAGTTGATGTTGAGGTAGCGTAGACTCCCCCCTTGACACCCGACGCTGAGATAGCGGAATAATTGCATTCTGTTAGTTTTAGATTTTCTTTTTCTTAAAGGCATATGTGTTTTGTTAGTTAACTTTGTAGACACATGCCTCCATTTTTTGGACACTTGTTGTCTAGGCGTTTCGTCTGGTCATCATTTTTATTAATGACAATTTCAAGTTCTTGATCTTAGCTTGTTTGTTTTACGTATTTTGCATCTTTTTAATGCTCGTCTCGTCGTCTTAAAGTTGTTAGTGCTTTCAGATGACACTTTTAGGTGCATATTCGTACTTGGTGAATGGTTTTAAGTGCATCTTCATACTCGTTATTCTCGTTGCGGTTCCCGATAGGGATGCACAGGGTAATCTCCCTTGACTGAGAATGTGTTTGGTTTATTTTACTATTATTCTTTAGTTGAGGTTTATTCCCATATTTGAGAATGTATGATATTCGATTTTTTACTCTCGATAGGGATTCTGGGGAATTCTTCCTAGGCAGAGAGTGTATGATATTTTGTGTTCCTCTCTCGGTAGGGATTTACTTTGGTAAATTCTACCTTGGCCTAGAGGGTGTACGTTGTTTGTACCCCACTCTCGATAAGAATTGAATAGTGAATTTTACCTTGGCCAAGAAGGTGTTGGACTCTCAACGGGGTACTTTCTTTGAGAATATTCTACTAAATAGAGTTTTGTTAAATGAACGACTTTATTGAAGGTGACTCGTTAAAACCTCTTTGGCCAAAATGGGAAAAATAGGCCTTGATAATGTTTGTTCTATGACCGTATCATGCCAGCCTTTTCTCTCGCTACTGGAAAGTTTGGATAACACATCCATGCAACTGTTGTTTTACGCTGTATAAGTTATAAAATGGCCTAATCAAAGCTCGTCATGAGGTCAATCAATCAATGATAGTACCTTAGTAGTAGAGGATCTTTGACCTAGTATTCTCCACTAATGTGTCTAATCGTTAGTCACAAGTCATTTTTATGCTCCACCTTATGAGCGCACATGTCCTTTGCTAACAATTGTCCGATTGTGAGAGCTTCATATTCAGCTTGATTTTTTGATGCTTTGAAACCAAAGCACATGGATTGCTTTATTCAGAAGTTTTTGAGACCTTCTAGCACTATCTTGACTCCCTATCCATTTTTGTTCGGTGATCCGTCAACGAATAGTGTCTACACTCCTTTCGTCTTAGGGTCATCTTCCAGCTCAGACGTGAAGTCGGCCAAGCATTGAGATTTTATGGGCCCTCTCGCCTTGTATTTAACTTTGAACTCTTACAATTCTACCGACCATGCTATCATCCATCCTACCATGAAAAATCAATTAATTAGAAAACTGTTCAACCAATTAGAAATATATTTTTAGTTTGATTTCAGAAAATCAACCAATTGTTTTTGTGAAACAACCAATTGTTTACCAACAGTTTATAAAATCAAAGCTAAAGCAGTTTAAAGAGTGTAAGGATAGATAGATTCACACAAGATGTTTATAATGGTTCACTCTTAACCAAGAGCTACATCCAGTCCTCAGCTAACCACTGAGAATTGACTATGTAATCAAACCTAGATTACACAACACACACCAAGAGTGATGATCTTGAACCCTTCAAGAACATACACCACTATTTAACAAAAGTACACAGTTTCCATAACAACCCTCTGAAACTGCACAACACCAAGTCACACAGAAATACAATGATTAAGGAAGAAGGGAATAAAATACACTTGGGTAAAATAAAATATTACAATCCAGAATTACAAGACAATCCTATTCCACACTTTAAGATGATCCAAAAGCTCTTTGAAATCTTGAAAACTGAATTTGATTGATCTCTCTTTCTTAGTTAATGACCAGGAGCGTAAAACAACCTTTTTATACTCCAATCAGATGGTCAAAGCATATAATTCAAGAACCAAAAGCAGTTTGAATCATTTAAAACAAATTGGTACAACATAACAAAATTCTGTTAAGGTTTTCAGAAAAACAACTAGATGAATTTTTGAAACAACCGGTTGAATTGGCTTGACAAAAAAGTCAAAAAAGTCAAGCTTTTCAAATCCTTTTCAAAATTCACTAAGTTTAAAACAACCGGTTGAATCGACATTTCAACAGGTTGAATTTTCACACTCTTTAAAAACACATATTTTTCAAAAGGATTAAGATTCAATTAATCTTGGATCATAATAAAGAGTGGATTAAAAAATTCAAATACTTCTAGACACACACACAACCAACAACAAGGTCTTCAAACATTCCTCTTGGATTTTGAGACATCAAAGAACCTTGTTCAATAGAGTACACATCGAGGAAGTGTGTTATTTTTATGGTTGGCATGACCTTCCACAAGTCAGTCTATGCTCGATAATGGATAGATGTCTTTAGGGCAAGCCTTGTTGAGGTTAGTGCAGTAGGTACACATCCACCATTGCCCATTACTCTTGACAAGTACTAAGTTTGCCAACCACATAGTGTATTGCACCTCCTAGATAAACCCAATATCAAACAACTTTCAAACTTCTTGAGCAACTATTCTTTTCTCCTCTCCCAAGCTTATCTTTTTTAGGAGATTGATTTAGCCTATTTTCATATCGCCAATGGAAAATCACCCGAGGTTATATTCTCGACATGTCTGCCATCCATGTGAAGAGACCCCGGTTTTCGCCAACACAACAGTTATAGCCTCCTTTTGTCTGCCTTTAAGTTGGCCCCTAAACGAGTATCTTGCCCTTGTTGACCCGTCTACAAAGAGACAATCTCCTTTTTTGTTCCACTCGGTTCATCATTCAGCTCAGGGTCGAGGTTGTCGATGATAGTTACTTGGTTGACTTCTAGTATTTGATGACTCTTTTACGACAAGTACACCACTGTGTTGTCAGAAGTAATAATTTGTCCCTATGGACGGATATTGAACCCATAAGGAACAATTGAATAATCAAGTAAAAGATCATTAAATAGAAAACAAAATAATAGAGTTTGTTATGATTGCAATGATTAAAAATAAAACAAGTCAAAGAGTTTGTTGGTTCAATTGGGAAAATTAGGATTGGGGTTCATCCTTTTTACTCTTTGGTATTTTGATGCGCATGGTAATATTCTATCCTTTGATTGATGTTGATGCCCGTATAAAAAAGTCATTTATATCGATTCCTCGCATGGAAAATTATTAATAGAGTCTCCTAAATATCGATTCCTCGCATATTTATTAAAACTTCTTATCATTATGATTAGACTTTTGATAGTAATTAACATTTCAAATCTATTCCTAGCATTCAAATATGTTAAGCATTATCATTTGGGTAAGAAAATTAGAAGTACTTTCCAATCAAATCTAAGGATCTAGATGATAGAAACAAGCATTACAAATAAAATGACAATATCAATCATCAATCAAGAACAAAATATTATATTTAAATATCACCTCATTACATAAGAGTTTGAACAAATTACTCCCAATCCCAAAGGGTAGAATTAGCCACTCATGTTGACTATTACAAGTAGAGAGCAAGAAAAGAAGATTCAGGATGTTTCTCCTTGATGGTGTATCCTCTAGGGTTTCTAACACCTTCTATTATCCCAATTGGATTCCAATCCACTCAATGATCATCCCTAGGGTTGTGTCTCAAGCCTTATATTTTACCTAGTTGGGCTTGGACTATGTGACTTCTCGCCTCGACATTATTGGGCTCGTCTGGGCGAGTTGCATGAAAAAAGGCCCAACTTCTCTAAAGTGATCTCGCCTGGGCGAGATTGGGCTTGCTCGGGCTCGCTTGGGCGAGATCCTCTAGGGACTTCTAGCTTGGGCGAGCTTTGGTCAGTGCTGGTGCGTTCCAACTTTCCATTTTACTTTGTATATTCTCCTTTTGCCCTTTCATCCCTATTATGCCCTAGAATCCTAAAATTAACACAAATTTGGGAATAAATTGTTCTTATTCAAATTAAAATCACAAAATATGTAAAAAGGTGTAAATTCATTAATTATGGGTTATTTTATGGTTATTTTATCAATTAATATCCATAAGTGCCTATATTTTAATATGAAATATTACTGAAGTCTGACACTTATTAGTATTCTAATTGGTATTATGGGTGGTATTTTTAAACTTGCAGCGTAGTACTTTCATGCGGTATTCTAGTCTATGTGGATAGTTATGATGTCTTCACTCTCAGATGGGAACTTCATGGCCTGATGCGGGGTGGAGACAATCCCTTCCAATTTGTCTAAGGATGGTCTTCCTAGTAAGACGTTATATGAGGTGTGCACATCTCCAATCAAATATTTGATCTTAATGGTCTTGTAACATTGAGTCCCTTCTCCAAACTTGGTGTATTGATCAATATACCCCTGAATGTCAACCCTCTCTCTCTCGAACCTAACTCTTTGTTTGTTGTAGGGAACTATAGCGTCTCGGGATAATCCAATTTTTTAAATGTCTTTCAATAGTGTATGTTGACCGAGTTCCCCTTATCCACCAACATCTTCATCACCGCAAAGTTGATAACCTCTATTGTTATCACCATTGGATCATCATGGTCAGGATCAATAGTTTTGAAATTCTCATTAGTAAATGTTATTAGCGACAAGATCCTCCTATGGATTACGTTAATGGATTGGATGACCCTCAAGTGTCTTTTTCTGAATGAGCACGTGGTACCTCCTCCAACAAATCCTCTCGTGATGGTAATTATCACAGCTCTCAAGGGTCCAGGCACTTTCTGACCATGTTCTTCCCAGTGGTTTTGTTCTCTTCTGCCATTCTGACTGTCAACTCTCAGGTTCTTCGCATCGTTGCAGATTTTTCAGATAAATCGGCAGAAGTGATCGACTTGTACTAATTCCTATATTTTGTCCTTCAATGCTAAGAATTCTTCTGTTGTATGGCCATAATTGTAGTGGAATCGACAATGCTTTGTCTGATTCACATTTATGGGTCTTTGAACCTTCCTTGGAGTTGATATCAAGTCAATGTTAAGAGCCTTTTTCAGTATTCTAGATTGGTCTCCAGTTAGTAGCGTGTAGTGTGTGAAATGCCGCAGGAGAAGGAATTCCTACGGTTTCTATCGACAAAATTCTTCCTAGCCTCATTAGACTTTTGGATTTAGCCTGAAATTCCCGAAGTTCTTCCATCTACATGAATTTTGCTTCCCTTTACCAAAATTCATAAAGATTTGTTGTTGATTTCTTGCACAAGCTATCCAAAAAAGGACCAGGTTTTAGAGCGATTACCATATGGTGCATAGCCACTTCAGGGCTTAAGTTTCGGATGCTTAATGTTATTTTTCCTAATCACTCCATGAATGCACACAAATACTATGTTTTCTCTTGTCGGATGTTGACTAGGGCTATAAATGTGAGATGGTGGGGTCGCCTTGTGCCGAATTGCACCCCAAACTTGGTGACCAGGGTGTTGAAATAGTCAATGGAGTGAGTCTGCAATCGTGTAAACCATCTTAAAATGGCCCATTTGAGTGAAATGGGGAACACTCGATATAACAGTTCATCATTGGTGGTATACAAGTTGACATGGGTCACATAGGTGTCTACATGCTTGTCCGAATCGGTGGTGTCATCATATTTATCCAGAGTTTGAACTCTTCCAAGTACTCGGTAGGGAGACCTCCCTGATTGTTTCGGTGAACGGAGTATGGCGGGAGGTTGTCCCAAGGGTACTTACCAAGGAAAGTGGCCTCGGATGGTGGGAACTATTGCCAAAACTACCAAAGGAAAGTGGCCTCGGATGGTGGGAACTATTGCCAAAACTACCAAACAAACTTCAGCCTATTAAGAAAACTTAAAGAAACATGTTTATCAACACAATAATTACCTCTAAAAATGTGGAAAACTTTTAACCCAATCTCTCTACGAAAAGCATGTATTTATTCTAACGACGCATAAATACTAAAGTACAAGAGACCTGAGAGCAGAACAAACTGAGAAAGTTACATTCTAACCAAAAATGTCTATAACCAGTTTCTTGCGTATTTTAAATAAAGTTGTATTTTTATTTCTTTAGGCCTTTAATTGCAGTCCATTTGTCTATTAAATTTCAGTCTTTTTAATTGTAGAGTCCTTTTAATGATATGTAGTTATTTTATAAAAACTTTCATGTTAGACATCACTATGCAACTTGACATCTTAGTTAGGCTGATACCTCAAGTAACAACAATCATCATCACATGAAAAAAGTATTATTAAAAAAAGAAAAAAAAAAGAAAGAAAAAAAAAACATGGGGGGATTAGACCAAAACCCATATGTTAACAAAAACGATACATAGGTAGACTATACTTATTCATAAAGAATTCTAAGAACAGACTAGATGGAAGCTTATTATACCAATGAAATGATTCTCTATGAATAAATCCTAAATTTGCCAACTTATCAACACACATATTCCCTTCACGAAAAATATGAGTAACCCTAAACCTAATTTTCCCACAGTAATTAAGACAAATATTCCATTAATTACGAAACATCCACAGAACATTAGTCATAGCAGGAAATGGAGCACAAACCAAAGCAGAATCCCATTCAAGCCATCCATTAGTAAGTCCCATCTTTTGAGCTTCCTCCATAGCATGTATAACTCCATAAAACTCAGCAAATCATAGCAGTTTGAATTTCAAGAAACGCAGAGAAAACACCAATAAACTCCTTCATACTCCCACGAAAAATACCTTCACAAGTAGCAAGCGCAAGATATCCCCTAGCAACATATTCTTTTATTTCTACAAAATATTTTCAAATAGACTAATTTAAAATAAATAACATATTGTTAAAACTAAAATGAGAAAAAAATATAATAAAAAACCAGAAAAAATGATAAAGAGCACAATATCTTTTTCACATAAATAAGAAGTCAAGCAATATTTTTAAGAATTAAAAAATAATATTTAAAAAAAACATATTTAAATATTATAACTTCATTCTGATCATAAGCGGTGAAATTATGTAATATAAAATATTCAAATAATGAAATAATATTTTCCTCCTGGCGGGCCAAAATTGCAAACTCATTCTCGTCTATAATAAGTCATGAAAATGGCTCCATTTCGCAGCTCTTCACTTTTCCTCCAACTTTTCAATCTCAATAGACAAAATGTTATAAATAAATTGGTCCCATTTATTTATATTATTGTATTTTCGAAGCAGGTGGTTACCTCTGAGGGCATACTCTCTATTGTTCGTGTGATGAAATTTTTTTATTACTGTTTTGTTAAATTTGTAAAAATTTAATTGAAATGTATTTACTTACACTACTATCTCATTAATTATATAATGTGTAGTTGGTTATATATTTATTATACACGTGTTATATCCCTTTCAACCAGAGTACTTACAAACTAACCTTCCACACCGCATAGTCAACATAGATATATGTTTAGAAGTTTGATAGTAATTATTTTAAAAGTTATATAATTTTCAGTGAACTAATAATGCATTTGTTTTAACTTTAGCTGTAAATCATGAAAATATCCTAGGTTTTCATTTTTTTTTAATTATTTTTCCTTGACATCAACATAAAATAAAATTTACTACCCAAATGTAAGGACTTGTGTTTGGAATAACAATTTAGTTAATTAATAAATAACAATTAAATTTAAATTATTTAATGATATGTTAATGCGACGTATGCTTTATATAGGAGCAGAGATGATAGCAATAACACTTAGGCTGCTTTGGGTTAATAATAGTTAGCATATATAAAGAAGAGAAACAGGCAAAATAGGGAACTTGGAAAGTGGTTGGTGCATAAAGTACAAATTTATTTTCTAACTAATACATTAGTCTCTTATGTTGTCCTTTCTCAAATTTTTATTCTCTCCTCTTCAATAAGCGTAGAAAAACATAACCTCTCTTCCCTTACATGGAAATATATCAACTTTAAGTTAGAAAAGAGTAATAGGAGATCCATCTTGAATTCGTGTATAAGCAAAAGTTTTTCTTCTAATCTTCTACCTTAGATTTCTAATTTTTCCTTCATAATGTACATGCAAAAGAGGAATTGAAATGTTTTGGGTTTTCGATTTGCCTATTAAATCTTATAATTGTGAACCTTATAATCAAATAGCTGTATTCTTATATAGTCCAAGTGACTTTTTATACTTTACTTGGAGAGATTATATGTACTTTAGTTAAACTTAGGGTGTTTAAGTGGATGGCATGGAGAGACCTTAGTACTTGTGCTTAAACTCAAGGAAAGTTTAAGTGAATAATCTACATAAACTTTGTGTACTTAGTGTGAAGAGACGTTGTGTACTTGGATAATTTGGAGATACTTTATGTACTTATTGTAAGTTAGAAGTGACACTGATAATATATGTAATCTGTTTTGAATAATTCAACCCATTGTTATTAGCTTCATAGAACTAAACACAACCTAGTTTGGATGAACCAGTATAAATTTGGTATTATTATTGTACTTTCCTTACACATGCATTATTTGTTGGTTATCCCTTTGGAAAATGAATTGTAAAAATTATTATAAAACCACTAGATGACCATCTCTTGTGTTTGATAGGTCTCTTTCAAAATGGTTTTTCAAAAGTGTTTTCATTAGCCTTATTCAACCCTCTTCTAGAGCTAACCTATAATTTTATACATCTATATACCCAAGATTTTGATGATAAATAATACTAAGTTTTAGTTTATCTAATGATTTTACTAAGTATGAACGAAATTAAGACCCTTCAATCAAGAATAGAGTAGTCTAGTATTCAAAAAACAAATAAAATGCAAAAATCATGAATAAATGCTTTTTGTGTAGAAGCACTAGAGGGTTATAAATTAAACAGAAAAAAATTATATGTCTTATGAAGAAGGAACACATATTTAACTAATGAGATGACCATATCAATGGACAAATCCAATGCAACATTGGATGCTTAGAACATCGTCTATCCTTTTAAAAGAGTAGTCTCACATATTTCAAAGTAGATCCTAACACACACAACTTACTCTTTGAGGATTTTATTCTCACATTGACAACATAACTACTAAAATAAAACATGTTCTTTTTCTCAACAAAAAGAAGTATGGCAGTTGTACTGTTCGGTCGTGCTCGGGTCTTGACCCGAACACTTAAACACATCTTTTTGGCCCACACCTAGACAGTTGAAAAATACATTAAACACTTTAAAAATAACAAGAAACGGAAAAACAACTGAACAATAATTGAATCAGTTAATTATATGTATCATGAGTTCAACAAATATAAACAGTCAGAGACAATACTCTGCATATCAACACCCCTAAAATAAAAGGGATATATTAACAAATTATTATGTGGTTACTAACTCTGAATCAATTAATTATACTCTTTTTTTATCATGAGTTCAACAAATATAAATAGTCAAAAATGATACTCTGCATATCACTGACTTGATCATCAAAGTTTTGTCAACAGGTGGAGCTCCCCTCATTGTGATTTTCAAGCATCGCAAAGCGACAATGTTGAAAGGCTGACCCGGAATCCACCACCAAGATCCAACCCAAATTTGTTGGCTAGAACATTTGGTGCCCACCGCGGAGGAGGTACAACTGATCCTACTATCTACCTGTGACACATATACATAAACCTCAATAGTCAGACAGGTAAAGAGATATACACGGATTCATTCCCCGGATAGGTCATTAAGGGAAAGTCCACAATCGACAAAATAAAAAAAATCTTCTAAATCCTCCTTCGGTGATTCTGCTACGAGGAGAACATGTCAGACACCACCACCACTACAAACGGTAGAAAGAAACAAAAAGATAAGAGAACAACAAGAGGGTAAGGCCAAGGAAGAGAGCAAGAACAAAAGTGTTTTACTTCTTATGCTCAATTTTAACAACGCCATTTTTATCGTGAGTGTACGCTCTTTTGAAGTAAAGTTATCTATTATTTACTCTTTACAAACAATCCTAGTTTGAGAAATTTTGTTAAAATTATATATAATTTTCGTATATTTAATTATTAATCCTTAAAATATAAGAGATAATTGTTACTTTTATTTTGGAGATAAAATTGTTGTTATTAGTATATTAGAAAATAAAATATGTAACAACAATTCAAACTTATAATATCCTAATAAATAATTTTTTTTATTGGTTTATTAGAAAACAAATAATGTAACAATAACTCAAATTTATAATATGATAATAAATTTATTTTTAAATTATACAACCTCTAAAGAATGTTAGGATAACAACATTCAGGATAAGATTTTTAGTATCTTGTTATACCTATTGGTAGTGAAGATTAATATTATTTATGATGGTGTCAAAAATATTTAATTGTAATTGGTGAGATATAATTCAAATAATAAGGTTGAACAAATTTTATGCGATGTTACTTATAAATTTATGAGATGTTTTTATTTATTTATTTTTTATCTTCTTTTCTAAGTTATAAAAAATCACTTGGGAATGACCATAGTACAATATTTTTTCTATTCTTTCACTTTTCCCGAACCATAAATTTTTATGGTACTCAGTAGAAAGTGAGATGTCGCTTCATGATCATGATCTCTCCCATTAGAAAGAAATTATTCTTGTTACTGGATATAGAGCGTAGTAATGTAGAAATGTATGTCTAGGAAAGTTCTGGTAAGGAAAGACTTGGTATTTAAGCACGTCCATTGGTGACCCACCTCTCTTTCCTGGGAACTTATCTAGTGTACTAGTTCACAATCTTCAATCATTGTTCCAGTAAACATTATTATTCATAGTGTATAATTCGATTTGAACTATGAAAAAAAATTGAGATACATATAGCATAGATCAAACACTTTGACAATTTTGCCATAACTCATGCGTCGAGATTGACGAATGATTATGTCGATGTCCTATCATAGCTCGCCAGTAAAAGGTAGTACAACACCAAACTTTTATACTACAGAAGATCATTGAAGTGTTAGGCAACAAAGCATATCGACTGAAAATTCTCGATGAAAGAGTAACCCTGAAGACATGATACACTGTTAGTCTTAAGTTTTATTTTAAATGAATTTTACAATTTTGATGAACAATTTAACTACCTATGAAAAATTTTATGATGACACTCTTTTCCTTGTAATAACGAGAGCATCCTCATTGAATAAATTGTTATTATTATTCATGTACTACATTACGAACAAATTTTTTAGATCAGACCAACTTGATTGAATCCTTTGATCAGACCAACTTGGTCGACGATGTTTCTACAAACAAATTGACTTGGCCGAATCCTATAATCAGACCAACTCAGTCGCCAACGGATTCTACAAATGAACCGACTTGGCCGAATCCTATGATCAGACGAACTCGGCCATCACGGTTTCAACAAATGGACTGACTTGGCCGAATCCTATGATCGGACCAACTCGATCATAACGATTTTTACTAACGGATTGACTTGAACGAACCCTAAGGTTGGACCAACTCAGTAATATCGTTATCTACAAATCTACTTGGATGAAATTTAAGGTCGGATCAACTTGGTAATTTTGTTTTTGAAAATCTACCTGGTTGAACCCTAAGGTCGGACCAACTCGTTAATTTCGTTCCAAAAATCTACTTGGTGGAACCTAAGGTCATACAAACTTGGTAATATCGTTATCTACAAATCTACTTGGCCGAACCCTAAGGTCGGACCAACTGGGTAATATGGTTATCTACAAATCTACTTGGCCAAACCCTAAGGTCGAACCTACTCGGGAATATCGTTATTTGCAAATCTACTATGTCGAACCCAAAGGTCGGACCAACTCGATAATATCGTTATTTACAAATCTACTTGGCCAAACCCAAAGGTCAGACCAACTTGGTAATTTCGTTCCCAAAAACCAACTTGGTTGAACCTTAATGTCAGATCAATTCGGTAATATCGTTATCTAAAAATCTACTTGACCGAACCCTAAGGTCGGACCAACTCGGTAATATTGTTATCTACAAATATACTTGGTTGAAATCTAAGGTCGGACCAACTCGATAATGTTAGGTTTGATGGCTAGAACAAGAGGGGGGTGAATTGTTTTCAAAAGAGTTTACAAATACTTTGCTTAGAATGAAACTTTAACAAACAACTAAGAAAAGCAATTCAAAAAACCAATACAATAGACAAACATAAGTTGGTATCAGAAATTCAATCGGTTAAAATTGCGATTTAACCGGTTGTTTATGACAGCGGAAAATACAAACAGTTAATGAGAGAAGAGATAGAGAGAATTACACACAAAGTTTATACTGGTTCACTCAATCACAGAGCTACATCCAGTCCTCAGTCAAACCACTAAGTATTCACTATGCAACCAATCACAGATTACACATACAACACACACAAAGAGGTGACTTTGAATCCCACAAAGCCTACTCACCCTCTTTGCACACAACAAACACCTCAAGCCATAATCACATTGACTTTACAGAATTTTACAGCAGTTATACATAGAGTTATATGAACAATTACAAGAACTTGAACAGGATTAGAAAACACCTGGAATCACAGTACACCAGAACCCTATTGATCAATTCTTTGAATCACAACAAAGCTCAAAGGCAATCTTGCTAAAACTTGTTTAAAACCTTTTCACAAAAAGTATGTAATCTCTCAAATCAATCACAATCAGAGTATCAAACTTTTCTGTTTTTTTATCAATATTTTTACGTTTAAAGGAAGACTCATTTTATAAACCTTGAAAAGCTACTGTTGATGACAATTTTGAACATTCAAATAAGTTAAAACAGGTTTTCAAAAAACTGTTATGAAAACATACATTTAATCGGTTAAAACCACGATTTAGCCGGTTGAATGGTTTTGTCAGTTATACAACTGATTCAAAAAGCAATTTCAAAACACCTTTACTAGCTAAGTGACAAACAACCGATTATCTCGAAACTTTAATCGGTTGTTTTTCCCTTTGCATGGAAAAAACACTTTAATCTTTAAAACAAATTGAAATAAGCTTTTTCTGTAAATCAATACTGATCTTACAAAGATTCTAAACTCCATACAAAAACCTAAACCTAAAACATCACACAGCTTCATGCTTCATGAGGATTTGACACATCAAAGCTTCCCATCTTCAACAAATAATTGTGTTCATAAAAATCTACTTGGCCGAACCCTAAGGTCGGATCAACTCGGTGATTTCATTCCTACAAATCTATAAGGCAACTTAGCCAAGGTTAAGGATGGATCAACCCAATCGCTATCATTCCTACTAGTAAAATAGATCAGATATCAAAATGATTTAACTCTATCGACAACCGGATTGTGAACCAAACGACTTAACATCGATCAAACCCAACGTCAAAGCCATCCCAATCACCTCAGATCGATTCGCCCATAAAATACCGAAGATACTTTATGAGTAAATAAGCATAGTACATTTTACAATGCTGCATTAAATCCTCACATATAAATACGCAAAGTTATATGAGCCCACTTTATCAAAACTACTCCTTAAGCATTTTCCTTTACCTTAAGTTCACTTGTATATAAATATGGAAGATCATCAACTTATAGAAAACATATGAAGTACATAAATAATTAGAAAAAGCTTGGGACCGAAAAACAAAAGCAAGTTAAATGAACAAGATCCAACAGTATATTATAAGGCATACAAATGTGTCTTAAATACACAACAAAAATCTCAAGTTAAAATTGTTCAAAGAATTATAAAATTTACTTAAGAACCATCAAATATTTCTCATAGCCTTGCAAGGATTTATCTCTAATAAATCCACCGAGGGGTCAATGATGGCAACTTGCTCCATAGAGGCTTCAAAACCAATGACGTACGAGCTTCCTACGTCTTCCTTTAAAGCATCAATAGTCTTCGACAGGTCGACCTCTTTCCGAGCAAAATTGTCCTTCAAATCGTTTATATCTTTTTCCATTTGCTTAACTCGTTCATGCATGTTGATCTTCTCTTGAGCCCATCGAGTAGATTCAGATCAGAGACGGTTAAGTTCAAAATTTTCCACTTGAAGGTGAGTGACGTCCTTCTGAAGATCCGCAATTTGATGAACCGTTTTTGTCTTCTTCTGTTTTCCTCTCCTTTACTTTTACATTGGCCAAGCACACTAATGTTGTGACTTCGCTAAGCAGGCTTTCTGCATCGCTATAGAAGTAGTCCTCATCAAATTCCTTCAGCCGAGCCACATCATCATCTAGTAGATAACACAAATTATTATGGGCCAAAATATCGATGGTCAGATTCCATAAGCTTACTTTTTCCCTCGAGTTGTCGATGGCGTCATATTCTTGGATGGTCAGTGTACCGCCCTGGTAGTCGGAAGTAATGACGTGGCACCAAGCCACAGAGTAGGCGTGTGGACAAGGCGCCAGAGTTGCAGAAGGGAAGGAGGTCGGGGGGTTCGTGTAATCGCCAGTTATTAAGTTGGCGTGCTCCGATCTTCATCATGACAGGCGATCGCCCAGTTGAAGATGAAGTCGCCAGATGTGAACCCAGGCGACTAAGTGATTGGAGATCGCCAGAACAAGCACATCGCCGAAGACGAAGGCGGTGCAGATTATGAAGGCGGCCGGCGAGACCACAGGGAAGGTGTACGAGAGCACCCTAACTCGCCAATTCCAGTAGAGATCGCGCTCCCAAGTTAGCTATGCACTGGGCAGTACCAT
>Ga0123342_1007073_pt1 | contig 15110 bp, 14 predicted proteins | sample Turbeawhitnodule_FD_89960 | JGI IMG/M metagenome (GOLD analysis project Ga0123342, IMG submission 89960) | Root nodule microbial communities of legume samples collected from Mexico - Turtle bean Mexico white nodule | ecosystem: Host-associated > Plants > Roots > Nodule | place: Mexico: Nepantla... | reverse complement strand
TGAGGAAAACCCAAAAGTGGAGAAGACACAATATCAAAGACTTGTGGGAAAACTCATTTATCTATCACACACTAGGCCAGACATAGCCTATGCAGTTAGTGTGGTTAGCCAATTTATGCATGACCCAAGGGAAAGACACTTACAGGCAGTAGATAGAATTCTTCAGTACTTAAAAGCCTCTCTAGGAAAAGGATTGTTATTCAAAAAGGGGGAAAACTTATCCATGAAAGTATATACTGATGCTGACTATGCAGGATCAATTGTTGATAGGAGATCCACCACAAGCTACTGCATGTTCTTGGGTGGAAATCTGGTGACATGGAAGAGCAAGAAGCAAAATGTAGTTGCAAGATCAAGTGCAGAGGCAGAATTTAGAGCCATGGCTCAAGGGGTGTGTGAACTATTATGGATGAAGATCATACTTGATGACCTTAAAATAAAATATGAAGCTCTTATGGGCTTGACGTGTGATAATAAGTCCGCTATCAGTATTGCACACAATCCGGTTCAACATGATCGAACGAAGCACGTATAGATAGACCGACACTTTATTAAGGAGAAGTTGGATAATGGTCTTATAGCCACTGAGTACATCCCGTCAAGACTACAATTGCCAAATATGTTTACTAAAGGACTTCCCACAAAACAATTCGAAGATCTTACTTGCACGCTGGGAATGATAAATATACATTCACCAACTTGAGGGGGAGTGTTGCATAATCAAGAGGATTATGCTGTAATTAAGTGCAGATTCCATTTTATATTTATTAGGACAGATCTGTTAGTGATTTAATTTTATTTGATTTGTACAGCTTTAAACAACCATTATAATTGTCTTTCATTACCTATTATTTCTTTCCTTAATTATGTTATAAAACAGTCTATAAATAGAGACTGTAATCACATTTGTAATACACATCAGAAATACATTCCATCTATTTCTTTCTATTCCTTTCAACTTATATTATTGTGTAATATAGTGATAGAGACCTAAGAAGAACATGATAGAGGCCCGGTAAGACTAAAGAAGAAAGGACTTCCTAGATTAAGGAAGCCTGATTAGCAACAAAACATACTTCTTTGATCCAGAAAGTCCTTTCCTCTTTAGACTTTCTCGTCCTCATTCATGTTCTTCTTAGTTCTCTATCAAATGTAATCACACATACTCTATGTACAACATCATTATGGTGAAAATACAAGAAAACAATGCATACCCGGAAAAGACTTGATGCCCACTCATCAACAACGGCCTGCATATATAGGAATCCATGCTTAATAAACCAATGCAATATAGAACTTCAAAATATAACATGCACATGTAGATAGATACAAGATTGAAGGATACAATATAGGCAACATGTACTATGCCTCACTCCCCCTAAAACTGAGTTCATAGAAAAATAAATAATTACATATCAACTAGTCTTGAAGTTATGAGGCATAGGTAACAATCATAATCATTTTCGTGTTAATATAATTAAAATTCTTATGTTCCATAAATTAAACTTAGTCATATATTACAACTTCACCTGAAGATCTGTATTAAATTTGCCAGCTCTTCGAATCAATCCTGCCATAAAGCGCAGGATTAATATGTCAAGGGAAATTGCTGCTTGAACTCCTGGTCTTTGCACTTTAACAGCAACAACCTGTCCTGTTTTGGAAAGCCTAGCTTGATAAACCTATGCTTCAGAGACAGAAATTCCAAGTTTAAGGGGATAAGATCTAAAATTAAGAAATACATACATGTTCTCTCAGAATCTCTGCAAACGTTACAAAAATTTTTTGCAAAAATGCCCAAATAAATGAACCTGCCCAAGGGATGCCGCAGCTACAGGCTCAGGTGAAATCTCTGAGAAAAGTTCTACCAAAGATAAACCAAGTTCTTGTTCTATCATACTAAAAGCAACTTCAGAGGAAAATGGACTTATTCGATCTTGTAGCAATGAGAGTTCATCTAGATATGATGGTGGTATCAAATCCTACAAGAAAAATTTCTTTCAAATTGCATATCTTAATTACAGTCACTGTAAATTAAAGTGTGTGATCCTAACAGAAAATTAGCACAAAGTTACATTTCAATATAACAGATCCCAGTATTTCCTCCATCTGTACACACTACAAACTGCATTTTGAATACTAAATCTTAATTGGTAAACAAATTCAGAATACAATATTCAAATAATTGACAGAACATCACACCTGTTCAAATCACAAACCTGTAAATCAACCACATCTAACACGATCAGATCATCATATGTAATATTTCCAGGAATTTGTGTTTAGGACATTTGATTCAAGATGGAGAAGGTTTGAAGTGCATAAATTTATATATACTGCATTCTAAATGTTTAATTAACTTTCACTTAATGATGTTACATTTCATCAGTGATAAAAATTAATTGGAATCTTGACTTCTGGTTATGCTGTAGATAATTTTAATAGTTTTAAACAGCATAATGACGATGGAAATGTAAAGCTTTATCTCCAACAAGTAAATCACAGTTTTCATTGAATTCCTTCACCAATAGTCTTCTTTACGTGGCAATTGACATATAATAACAGGAAAGAGTTAGAAGAAGTATCACAGAGATGAGGAAAAACAAAAGAACATGGGCACCAGTTTTAATGTGACAGATAAAACAAAACTTACAGCACGAGATGATATAGCCTGGGCAATTTTGATATATGCCTGCAAGAAAGTAGTATAAAATAGCAATTAAGAAATAAGATATTTTGGCTTATGATCATGCTAATTTAACAAAAAACGCTACTTAACTAAATTATTATTCATCTTATGCATTAATATGGTTCTAGGATAAAAAAAGGTTCATGTTTATCAGATTTAACTAAACACAGTTCAAATGACATTATTAGAAAGACCTCCAAGTTTAAAGGAACAATATCTAGGAATTGGAACATTTTATTCATTCTGTCCCACTATTGAACAAGTTACAAGAAAATAAAATAAGATTCAGATGAAAAATATAAGATAAAAGTAGGGACAGAGAGGGGAAAAAATGATGTGGGAAATTATGGTAAGGAACAATTTGGTAACCAAAAAAACAGAGGATAAAAGTTTTAAGAGCTATTTTTCTGTTTAAAATTTAAAATTCTGAACTGCCCCTTTTCCATTTTAAGTGGAGAAATCAAACTTACCCTAAATGTTCAAAGTCAAATCAATTTGTTGTTCATACAGGGACTGAAACCCAACAAATTCATTACAACAAAAAATCCATGAGAAAAAAAAAATTAAAACAGATAGCAACAAATTTACAAACTGTTGTCACAAAATTTATCAATCTGGAAGAATGAATAGGTCAATAACATCAATGCCCTTGCCATTACGCCATTACTCAATCCAGAAATGCCAAAGTTCAAAGACAAAAATGCACAAGTTAATGAAAAAAGTTCAAACCTACTAAAACAATAACCAGCTTTACATACCGGCCCAAGCTCTACCAATATTTTCCTTAGATCTGCAGCTCTAACCTGCAAAACAAAAGAACAAATAAATAAATATATATATATATATAGATTCTTTGCAATACAAATTACAAGTAAAAGATATCAAGAATCTTCACTTAGGCCATATTTGAATAAACTTCTTTGTAAACACTTACAAGAAAAGAAAATAAAAAGATACAATGAAATAAATTTTGACCATAAACTAAAATCAACTTATGCTCTCAACATTTATAAAAGCTCTACTATAACTTATTACGAGAGAAGTTCAATTCATTTTAAATTGTTCCTACTCTATAAGTGCATATGAAAAGTTTATCTAGACATAGTCTTATTATTCCATAGGTTTCAAAAAATACTCTCCCCCCTAACAACGATCATTCCCTTCAAAAGTTTCAAAAATTCTCAATTCCAGCTATACAAACCATGTCCTACAAATTCCGACTTGCTAACTAATAACAACACAACATTTCCAACAAAATGTTCAAAATTCACTACTCCAATAACACAAAATCACCTCCTCCGAACGTGAATTCACAAGCAAAATAAAAAGAGCGTTATGAAAACCTGAAACATTGACTCGGAGCGGTCCAAGAGAGTGTCGAGGTAGCGAAGACCAAACCACTTCCCGAACGCGAACCCGGTCTGGACTAACCGGCGAGCCACGAGCAGAGGCTTCCGCCAATAAATGGCCGCGATTTTCGGAATCCTGTACTCCGCCAGCGAATCCGCCTCTGTGGCGCTCAGCTCGAACAGGTACCCCGACTTCGCGGTGAAATCATCGCCGCCGGAGGCCGAGGCAGCGCACTGGACGGCGCGACGGGGAGCGAAGTGCCTCCGACGAGGACGAAATCGGAGCGAACGGTTCGAAACGAGAGAGGGAAAGGGAGAGAGAGAAAGCACGGGATGGTGTAGCATGTTTTCTCTCGTTTGGATTCTTTTTTGTATTCACAGTTCAGAGTTGGAGAGGTTTGGCTGTTCTGGTTGGAGTGAAGAGTGGAGGAAAATTTTGCATGCAAATTTGGTTTGATGATTGATAGTGCCAATGTGTTATGGTGTTTTGATATGCGGTTTTGGGATTTTGGTGACCTCAAAGTTTTTTTTAATTTTTTATTGGTGGCAAGTTAACGTCTCCTTGTGGTCCTTATGTTATCGTCGCGTTAATCGTTGTTTATCCATACACACCGAAATATCATAAAATATTCTAACTATTTCATCATTTTTGCGGAAGAAAAGAAAAACATAGTGTGACATCCAAAGTGTTTGATCAACTATCTAAGCTGTTTTTTATTTTATTTTCTTGTCACGTTTTTCTATTGAGACTCAAATCAAAATCTTACTTAAGAAAGATGGGAAGAATTCAAAAATAACTGAAGATTAAAACTACGAAAATGATTGTTTCACAACTGGAGCCATTTGAAAACCTAATAACTTTATTTTAATAATATAACAGTATAGTAAATTATATCATACTTAAATTAAAAAAATTAAAAATACAATTAAAATTTTGATATTATTGATTGTTAAGAAATTAAGTTTTTTAAATATTAAAGTCTTTTTATTTAATTTAGACGAGATAGATGTTTGATAAATAGAAAAAAAATAACTTTTCAAAAAAATTAAAATTAAAAAATAAGTCTCATGTTTGCTATATTTAAGAAAAAGTAACATTTTCAAGAACTAATATTCCAAAACTATGATTGTGGAAAAAATCATTTATATAGGCATATGAAAAACTAATTTTTTTAAAAATAAAATAAAAATTTGAATAATAAGTAATGTATTATTACAATAATATATTTTATCAATTTAAAAAAATTATTTATTTATTTATAATTTGTGATACTTATAATTTTTAAGCATAAAAAAAATCACATATCTAATGTTTCTTTAAAATAATTCAGAAATTTAAAACTTTCAATAAAAGTTATAAACTTGTGAAACATATATTAATCATATAAAACTTAATAGTATATTTTATTGATCATTTATATCCTTATTTTTTTTTTAGAATGTTAACTGAACATTTTTAGAATCTTTTCCTAAATTGTGAGAAGTAAACTTTTTTTACTTTGTAACCTAATTAATAAAGTGCATAGCATAATAATTCAATGATTATGTGCATATAGAAAAATATTATCATGAAAAGAATTACAAAATTTACAAAAATAAAATATGTATTAAAAAAAAGAAAATGATGATATGTATTACGAATTTCATAATCATTTAATCAAAAGGGTATGTGTGTAAAGTGACCTAAATGGAGGACACTAAGCTACAATTATCTAATTTTAGTGTCAATGTAATTAGTTAGAGTAAGTGGTGACCTATGTAGAAATTAGCGGTGACCCCTGTTACCAACTTTCTGCACTGTTCATTACTTTTAGAAAATTTGAGGTTTGTGTTGTTCTTGGATAGGGTGGTGCAGTGCATGAGGTATGTGTAAAGTCAACTCAGTAGAGGACACGAAGGTCAAGTTCTCTAATATGAATATGAATATTAATATAGTTAGTGATAGCCACATTAAGTGGCGACATGTGTAGAAATAAGTGGTGACCTACTACCAATTCTGCACAGTTAAGTAATTTTAGAAGTTTTAAGCTTTGTATTGTTCTTGTGTGGGGTGATGCATGAGGTGTGTGTAAAGTGAAATCAGTGTAGGACACCAAGCTCAATTCTCTAATCTTGCATCAATGTTGTTAGTCATAATAAGTGGTGACCTATGTAGGAGAAAATGGTTACCCGCTACCATTTCACAATGATGTAATTTTATAAATTTTGAGTTTGTTGTTGTTCTTGGGTGAGATGGCGCATGAGTTGTGTGTAAAGTAACCTTAATGAAGGACACCAAGATCAAGTTTTGTAATTTCACTATCAATGTAGTTAGTGACACAATAAGTGGTGATCTCGGTAGGAATAATTGGTGACCTCAGTAAGAATAATTGGTGACCTGCTACCACGTTTTTGCACAGTGAAGTAGTTTAATAAAATGTGAGCTTTGTGTTGTTATTGAGGGGGTGCATGGTGTGTGTAAAGTGATCTCAGTGGAGGACACCGAGATAAAGTTCTCTAATCTCAATATCAATATAAGTGGTGACCTGTTATTAATTTTGTGCACACTAAACAAATTTTCAACATTTTTTGAGCTTACTATTGTTGGTGGTGGGGTGGTGCATGAGATATGTCTGAAGTGACCTGAGCGAAGGACACTAAGGTGAATTTTTTTAAATGTCATTGTTATTAGTGTACAGTTATTATAGTGGACCATTCAAATTTATATTTGTGTACAATATTTATAATTTATGTTTTAGATTGGAAAATTTTATTAGTCAATGGGTATGTGTTACCAATGTTTTCAAAATGTTTAAAATAATTGATTTCATTTTTCATGTGATAATAAATTTCACGTGTGATAAACAAACTCAATTCACCTCATTTATCATCCTCCCTGGCCCACTCTGCAAATCTTAGATCAGGTCACCACTTTTTAAACTATTTTTGTGACCATACTATCCAATTGGTCAGTACTTCAATAAATGAAACCCTTCATACTAAAGCTAATCACAATTTGCATTTAAGCCTATAAAAAATCACTTTGAATAAAATTATAGCGATGATGTCAAGAAAATTCAATTCAAAAATATGTTTGTAATGAATATTTATTTTATTCAACAACATATTTGACTAGGCTAAATTGAGTTTGTAAGAGTATAAAATTAAATATATAGCACTAACTAAGTTGGAAAAATATTATTATAATTATTATTGATATTATTAATATTAAAATTATTATTATTAAAATTAAAATTATTATTATTATTAATATTATTGTAATTGTTAATATTAAAATTATTATTATTATTATTGATATTATTATTATTAATATGGAGGAAAAACAAGCCGTATACTGTATAAGAAAAACTTTGCAATTGCAAACAACAAAAATTATAAGAAAAAAATTAGAAAGATTTTCCAAAAGTTCCAAAATAAGAAAAACTTTGCAATTGCAGACAACAAAAATTATAAGCAAAAATATTAGAAAGATTTTCCAAAAGTTCCAAAATAAATCATGCAGTCCACAAACAATTAAAAATAATAATATTTGTGGAAGTTGTATTCTGGTGCTCGTTTTCAAATATCGGGATCTTAAAATTATGATGAGAAAAAAGTCGATGTATTATCACTGTAAAAAAAAAATAAGTTTAGTTAAATTTTAAGTTATCATAAATTTAGATATTTTTATTAAAATTAATTTCATTAAATACTTAATTTTTTTAATTATCTGTTCTTTAATTTTATTGTTGGTTTTTAATTATCTGTTCTTTAATTTTATTATTAGTGGAGTAACGTGGTTAATATTTTACATAATCATTATATATATAAAATAAATATTTTACAAATTTAAATATCTTTAATTAAGTATACCAGAAGCAGTGGGCCATTGTTATCAAAGAAAAACTATTTATAGAAGTCACCAACTTCTGCCAAACGAAACAATGCCATATATTGACCGTCAAATTCAAATGCATCCTATGGCCAGGGATGAGTGACGTTTCAAATGAATGTTTACAATAATCATCACGCACACGAATCAATGCAATCTTTCATACAAAAAGTCATTTAATACAAAATATACCATAAAAACAAAAATGGTAACATTATCAAAAATAAAAAATTATGAGAATTCGTGTTGGCATTTCGTCATTCTAAATCATGCTTAGGGGAAATAGTGTATTGGATTGGCCGGAGGTCGAGGGGTAGTAAGGCCATTGTTGTATTAAAGATAAATAAAATTAAAAAAATATAAAAAAAATACTAATATAATCGATATTGTATCAAAATCCAATGAATAAGTTTAAAACATTCATAATAGATTTAGTAATTATATGGTGTAAAAAGTAAAAACTCAATAAAATTAATAAAAGTTAAAAAATAGCATTATAAATAGGTGATCTGATTAACACGTAAGTAAAATATTTTTTTTTGAAATTAAAACTTAATCAAACTTGTTCTTGCCGGCTGACCGAAAACCCTCGATGTCGTTTGCACTCCGGCGCTCAAGTCAATCTTAGGGCTAAGGAAACACCAAAACTGTTAAGCGTAAAAGCTCTGTGTAACTGAGTGTGTGTTAAAGCGACGCAAAATGAATAGCGTACCTTACTAGATTTATCCTTACCCTTATATAACCCAGGGTTTCCGCTGTTTCCAATACCTAAAATAGACTTTCTGAGGGTGGGCCCTAGCGCCACTATTACTCGCTCTTAGGATAACCTAGTGCGTAGGGCTCCCTAACTGGAGTGCGACCTTTGACGAGATGACCACCTGGATGCCACCTCGTGCACTTGATCTCTAGGGTCACCCGTCCTAGGAGTGCCCTAGCTGTTCACGTGCCATTCCCACTACAGGCATGGACTCTCGCGGCCTAGGCTTCTCCCTCACTAATAACTGGTGTGCGGTCTAGGGTCCACCTTTTATGACCCAACCCTACTGTTTGAGTCACCGATGTCCGATCTCTCATCCCCTCACTGTACTGCCGAGGATACATCAACACATCCTGGTGATCGAGGCCCCACGAACGAGACATTGGCCCACGTCGCTCGTGGGACCCAGCTTACGTGGCCCCATCAGTACTAGTGGTCAACGACGACTGAGGACTAACCGGTACACAAGCTCCTCAGTCTCGAGCTGTAACTTTTTCAGCAAAGAGACTAAGTCCTCGCCCCTGGCGACCTACGTGGCTATGTGTGACAAGACGTGAACAGTGCACCAAAGTGACTCGTCTCTGTGCCTATTTTAATATGTGCACACGTGTATTGATCAACGACCAGGGCTTAACGTCGTTTGCACTTCTTAGTTTACATTAAGTATTCGAAAACACGCACTCCCCAAACACTGTTCCATCATTCTCATAAACACCTTTGATCGCTTCGTCTTCTTCCTCAAGCGCCCTCGCGTTTCCCTCTACAAAGTCCAGGTCTTTCACCCTATTTTGATCAAAGGTACTAACTTTACCCATTGATCATCCTCATTTATTGATTTTGATGCTTGATAACTGTCTGAGACTGTTTAAATTCCTTGCATTTTAAGCTTTCTCTGTTTTTTCTCCGTTCCTCTATTTTTCTGGGTTTTCTTCGAGTTTGGGGTTTTTCTGGGTTTTCGCTGAGTTACGCCATAGCCCCTTTCTGAACCTTCATTTCCTTCTTTTCCTTGTTTTTCTAGCTTTCTTAGACATGGCTCGAACGAAAACGACATTCAACCCTCCACCCCAAGCAGATCACAAAGCCTTATACCCTTGGGCCTCTGCGGAGCTTCTCGCTGAGACCTCTACCCTCACCTCTAGCGAGGATGTGAGGAAACACAGGGACGATGAGCCTGACTGTGTAGGGAGTGTCTTTGGGCAAGAAAGCGATGCTTACGTCTCTGTCCGGCCCTGCGCTAAGGGCGAACCTGTGTGCTCTGACGAACGGACCAACGACGGAGAGCCCTACTTTTTCCTATACCAAATCGTCTTCAAATGGATTAAGTTGCGTCTTCCTCTGACCGGCTTTGAGAGGGCATTATTGACAAAAATCAATGTGGCCCCCGCCCAGCTGCATCCCAACAACTGGGCCTTCATGAGGGCCTTCTAAATTCTGTGCAACCACTTTGGGCACCCTTCTTCGGTGGATGTCTTCCTCCACTTCTTCGATGCTAAGAGCCCTGGGAAGAATCTTTGGGTGAGTTTCAATGGCGTGGCAGGGAGAGTTCTCCTCACGCTGTTCCAACAATCATACAAGGGCTTTAAAGGAAAGTTCTTCAGAGTGTGTTGCACCGACCACGACCGCACCCTCCTAGATGGCTTCCCACTCTATTGGGTGAAGAAATTAGAGTTCAAGAAACCGAGGACTCTTGAGGAACTAACTCCCCATGATCGCGAGCTCTGCCAGGTCCTTGCTAGTTTGGGGGCAGTGTTCAACACTGTTCAACTGATCAAGCACGAGTATGATGCTGAGGCCCTTAAGGGCTACATTGGTACCGACTTCACCCTATCTTGCTTGGTTATGCTTGTTACCATACTATTGTGCTTGTACATTTTGCCTCTTCATACTCGTATGTTTACCCTTGTGTTATGGATTACTTTCTAACATCTTGTATTCTGAATTTTGGTAAAGGTATGGTGTTGAATGAGGAGAAGCGGGCCAAGCTGGTTGGCGCCCTTGCTCGCTGCAAAGGGGCATCTGGGGCTCAGGCACCTCTGCTGCTGCGCCTTCCCCCACTCCTTCCACTCCTATTGTCGCGGTCCCTCTTGTTGTCGCCCAAGCATCACCCGCTCCGCCTCCCCTTGAGGAAGACAAAGGGGTGGTGGAGATTGAATCTGACGAGGACTCTGCAGAGGGCCCCGTCTTCAAGAGGCGTAAGCCTACGATGGCGACGACTTGCCACTCCTCCACTGTTGGACGACCTAACACCAAGCGCTTCCTCGCCCCCTGGCCTCCTTGCGCTTGAAGGTGGCGGTGAGAGCGCCCCTGCAACCCCATCCGCCCCCGAACTGCCCGATGTCCTCCAATATGCCCTCAAAGGCTTCCAAACAGGGGTGATGGGGGACTCGGATGAGGCCACGACAAGGGAAAGGATGGGCCTCAACTTTGGTGCTCTCCTTGCTCAATCTGACGCCCTCATAAGCAGGACTGAGGTTAAGGAACAAGTGGCACTGACAGAGGCCAAAGCTAAAGGAAATGGCCCTACTGGCTCGTGCGTTCACCACCCGCGAGACTGCCTTAAAGCAGGAGTTGGGCAGTCTCTGCCAAGCTAAAAAGGACCTCTCCAAACGGCTTCATGACAAGAGTCAAGAGGTCATGGAGCTGGAGGCCAAAATCCTGCCCCTACAAACCCGCGCCATCGAGTTAGAGGAGGCGGCTAAAACAACTAAGGCCAAGATGGCGAGGCTTGAAGAAAGATCCACCAATCAAGAAGTGCAGTTGGGTCGTGCGGAGGCCGAGCTCCTTCAACAGGCTGAAAAATTCAAGAAAGCTGAGGCTGAGCTGACCGAGGACGCTATTGATGCTTACGCCGCGGGGTTCGAGGACGCCCTTGCTCAGGTTGCCTGCGCACACCCCGAGATGGACGCCTCGCCTTTTGTAACATCGAACTGTGTTGTAGACGGGTAGATTGTGCCAATGGTTCTTCCCTCTTAGCTTGTACTTGGTTACCAAACGAACAGTTTCTTTTTTTAATACATTATTTGCTTGCAACTTACTTGTTCGGATGCCTCAGATTGTTAGTTGCTTTAACCTCCTTGATTTTGATTTGACTGAAACTGCTCTTCTATCTTGCTCGATTATCAACTATTGCACCTCCCGCCATGATGCTTCTAGCAACGCTTTCGACAACGTCCGAGCTTTAGGTAGCGCGCTTCCTCGCCCCATCCTACCGTATACTCCGTTAGGCAGGGGGGTTCGCCTACTAACCTGAGTTGACCCCGCCCTTGCTGCATAAAGTCAAGGGAGGGTTTAATTGTAAACTGGGTTGTTCAGCCTTGGTGTTCTCACTCGAGGTGTTCTCTACGAACCTACCTTCCCACTCTCGAGACTTTTAACCCAAGGGACAACTTACAACTAACCTCATTCTAGCTCAAAGACGAGGAGGATTTATCTAGTAAACTATTTTGTTCAACCTTGGCGTTCTCACTCGAGGGGGGAGGTGTTCTCTACGAACCTACCTTTCCACTCTCGAGACCTCTAACGCAAGGGAAACAAGTTCGTAACTGCATTGTACAAAATTTGAGAAAATATTTCAATCAAAATTTATTGGGTGACCTCATTAAAAAGCCCTTATAAGGGAAAAAGAGCGTCCCCTAAGACGATGTATAATGTTATTGTTTAACTGAAATAAAACTTGAGATTGGCCGCATTCCATGTGCGAAGAATCGTGCCTCCCTCCAGCGTCTCCAGCCTGTATGCTTCATTCCCAAGGGCCTCTATCACTCTAAAAGGACCAGTCCACTTGGGGGAGAGCTTGTTCTTTAGCTGATATGGGTGGGTGTTCCGCATTACCAGGTCGGCGACCTGGAACTGGCGAGCTGTGTTTATACTCCACCCTTCTCTTTAATGCTTCAACTTTGATTCTTGCTTCCTCCCTGACTTCATCCAGTAGGTCTAGGTTCACCTTTCTTTCTTTGTTGGACTCTTCAGCCACGAAGTTTAGGAAACGCGATGAGCTCTCCTGAATCTCCACTAGAATCATCGCGTCCGACCCATACACCAAGCTAAAGGGTGTCTCTCTGGTGGTGGACTGGGGAGTGGTGTGGTAAGCCCACAAATTCTAGGAACCTCCTCTGCCCAGGTTCCTTTGGCCTTCTCAAGCCTTCTCTTCAGACCTCTGAGCAGGATTCTATTGACAGACTCGACTTGCCCATTCGTCTGGGGGTGCTCGACTGATGCGAACACCTGCTTTATTCCAACCTCTGAGCATAGCTTACCCAACTGTTGGCTTGCAAATTGTGTGCCATTGTTAGACACGAAGCGTTTCGGTACCCCGAAGCGACACACTATGTTCTTCCACACAAAGTGTGTGATCTTGTGAGCCGTGATCTGCGCCACTTGCTCAGCCTTTATCCACTTCGTGAAGTACTCTATCGCGACCACGAGGTACTTCATCTGCCTTACCGCCAAAGGGAAGGGTCCCAGGATATCGATCCCCCATGTATGGAATGGCCAAAGGCTGTAGATCGACTTGAGCTCCTCTGGCGGTACCTTGTGCCAGTCAGCATGCTACTGACACTGTTTGCATTGCTGTGCGTACCTCGTGCAATCTTCCCTTACAGTTGGCCAATAGTATCCCGCACGAATGGCCTTTGATGCTAGAGATCATCCACCAATGTGACTCCCACATATCCCTTCGTGGAGCTCCGTCATTATACGTGCGCATTGGTCTCCGCTTACACATACCAAGATTGGGTGCGTGAACCCGTGTCTAAACAACTCTTCATCAATGAGAGTGTACTTGGTAGAGTTTTTCTTGATTTTTCTGGTCCCTTGCCCGAGCTGGCGAGCTTAGCCAACAAGTCAACTCGGGCATTCTCTCTCTTGGGACGTGCACCAACTCAAACACTGCGAAATACCCATTCAAAATTTGAACATACCCTAAGTTGGCAGCCATCTGAGGGTCCTTGGCCTGATATTCACCAGTCACCTGACCTGTGACTAGTAGGGAGTCGCTCTTTGCTCAAACTCCACGCTCCCATCTCCTTTGCCAACAACATACCTACAATGAGGGCTTCGTACTCCGTCTGGTTGTTGCTGGCCTTGAAGGCGAATCGTAGGGCCTGCTCGATCAACAGCCCGTTCGGTCCTTCTAAGATGATACCTACCCCGCTGCCTTGTTGGTTAGAGGAACCATCTACAAAGAGCACCCATCGAAAGTTGGCTTCTTCTTGGTGTGCATTTGCCGAGGAGAGCTCTACCACAAAGTCAACGTAAACCTGGCCTTTGATAGGGCCTCTAGGCTCATATCGAATATCGAACTCAAAAAGTTCCACCGCCCAGTGCACCATTCTACCTGCCACATTCGGCTTCTGTAGGACCTTGTGAATGGGCAGATCTGTCATCACTATCACAGTGAAACTCTGGAAGTAATGACGAAGCCTTCTCGCCGAGAATACCACCGCTAGGGCTACCTTCTCCAGTGCCTGGTATCTTACCTCAAGCCCTTGCAATACTTTCCTCACGAAGTATATGGGTTTCTGAACCTGATCCTGTTACTGAACAAGGACTGAACTGATCGCTCGGTCAGTCATCGCAAAATACAGGCGAAGCGGTGTGCTTGGCTGCGGTTTGCACAGGACTAGAGGACTGACTAGGTACTCCTTCAGCTTGAGGAACGCCTATGTACACTCTTGGGTCCATACGAACCTGCTGTTCATTCTTAGGCACTGGAAGTAAGGGTGGCCTTTGTCTCCTCCAGCTGATACAAACCTGGACAGGGCAACCATGCGCCTTGTCAACTGCTGTACCTCCTTCACTGAACTTGGGCTTCTCATCGCCAAAATTGCAGCGCACTTCTCTGGGTTTGCTTCTATCCCACGCTCGGTGAGCAAGAAACCCAAAAACTTCCCTGCTTCTAGTCTGAACACGCACTTCTCGGGGTTCAGCTTCAGTTTGTACTTAGCTATTGTCGTAAATAGCTCTTCGAAGTCAGCAAAGTGCTGTTCTTTCGCCTGTGAGGTCACGACCATGTCATCCACGTAGGCTTGCACGTTTCGTCCTATCATGGGCGCGAGCACTCTGTTCATCAACATCTGGTAGGTGGCGCCTGCATTCTTTAGCCCGAAGGGCATAACCGTGTAGCAGTAGCAAGACCGCTCAGTCATGAACGTTGTCTTGCATTTGTCCCTGGGATGCATCTTAATCTGGTTATACCCAGAAAAGGCATCCAGGAAGCTGAGCATCTTGTTGAATCAAGAGTGATCAAAGGCTTTGAAGAATCCAAATCCAAAGTGTTTGATGCAAGGCTGAAGTTGCTGCTGTGTTTAGGATAGGATCTGGGTAATCCACTCTTTGTTGAATCTAAAGCTAAAGTGTTTTCAAATCTTTTAAGATTAAAGTGTTTTTCAAACTAAGTGAAAAACAACCTGTTGTTTTGTCGAAACAACCGATTGTTTTACTCTT
>Ga0123342_1007072_pt1 | contig 15110 bp, 18 predicted proteins | sample Turbeawhitnodule_FD_89960 | JGI IMG/M metagenome (GOLD analysis project Ga0123342, IMG submission 89960) | Root nodule microbial communities of legume samples collected from Mexico - Turtle bean Mexico white nodule | ecosystem: Host-associated > Plants > Roots > Nodule | place: Mexico: Nepantla... | reverse complement strand
GCGGCCGAGATCGAGGCCCTGCGGGCCGAGAGCAAGTTCACGATTCCGACGACGCTGGCACTGGAGAAGGAAACCAATCCTTTCCTGCGCGCGGCTGATCCTGCCATCCGCCGCAACCTGCTGATGGAAACCAAGACCAACGAGGAAGTCTTCGCGGAAATCCGCCGGCGCAAGGACAATTTCTGATGTCCCCGGACGATATCATTCGCGAACTTGGAATGGAGCCGCATCCCGAAGGCGGCTGGTATGTGCAGACATTCCGCGACACCGAGGGTGGTTCGCGAGGCCACTCGACGGCGATTTACTATCTCCTGAAGGCGGGGCAGCGATCCCACTGGCATCGTGTCCGTGACGCTGCCGAGGTCTGGCATCATTACGCCGGGGCCCCGCTTGCGCTTCACCGCTCGCAGAATGGGAGCAGCAGCGAGACGCTGGTGCTTGGCACGGACATTCTCAACGGCGAGCGACCGCAGGCGATCATTCCGGCCAACTGGTGGCAGTCTGCCGAAACCCGTGGCGAGTATACGCTGGTCGGATGCACCGTTGCGCCGGGCTTCGAATTCGCCTCCTTCGAGATGGCGCCGCCGGACTGGAAGCCTGGCGGCTAAGGACTACTCCGCGGCGGCGCGCTGTTCAACCGTCGCGGACTTTCGGCGGAACATCTCGTTTGCCGCCAGCACGGCGCCGCCGGTAACCAACACGCAGGCGAGCGCGATGCGCCAGCTCGGCCCGGCAAAGCCGAACAGTGTCAGGCTTAACGTCGAGAGAAGCGGTGCTGCATAGCTTGCGGCGCCCAGAATCTGGATGTCGCCATTCTTGACGCCGTAGTCCCAGGCATAGAAGGCCGCACCGACGGGAAAGAGCCCGAGGCCAGCGACAGCAATCCACTGCGATACCGTTTCCGGCCAGACGGTCGTCTCGAGCCCGAGATGACAAATGAGCGACAGGATCGAGGTCGCCATGCAAAAGCCGGTGACGACATCGGTCGACACTGCATCGAAGCGACGCGTCAGGAGCGAATAACCGGACCATGTGAAGGCGCAAAGGAGGGCTGCGCCATAGCCGACGGCATAGGCGCCGTCGAAATCGATACCGTTGCGGCCGACGATCAGGAAGGTGCCGCAAAGGCCGGCCAGGGCGCCGACGATATGATACCAACGCAGGCGCTCTCCCGGCAGCAGCGCCGATCCGACGACGATCAGCAACGGCCAGAGATAGGCAATCAGCCCGGCTTCGACGGCCGGTGCGTTCCTAAGCGCCGTGAAATAGAGGAAGTGGTATCCGAACAGGCCAGCAATCCCGACGATCCAGACCTTGGCCGGCTGCTTGAGCAGCGCCAGTCGCGACGGATTGAGGATCAGCACGACGATGCCGGGGATGCTGCCGATGGCAAAGCAGATGGCCGACAGCTGGAACGGCGGCATCGTGCCGGAGGCGGCCGTGAACAGCGCCAAAAACGACCACATGAGGATCGCCGTAAAGCCGATTAGCGTTGCCCGAAGCTTCACCTGTCCCCCTTTACGGAGGCTCCTGCTCCGTCAGCTTGCGCCGTATTTCACCGCGGTAATCGTCACCGGCCCGTATTGCGTCGGAATACGGACGTAGACCGGAGCATATACATTTGCCGCATCTGACTTGGCAAACCAGATTTCCATCCGGCTGCTTTTGCTCAGATAGTCGATGTCGCTGCGACCCTTCTTGTAGCCGGAGCGAGGGACGAACCGCACGCTGCATACGGTCGCCTTGCCGTTGAAACCCGCCGTCGAGAAGTTCTGCGCACCCTTGGGCGATAGCACCAGATCAATGCGCATTTCGCCATCATAGATCGGCAGCTTCTGGACGCAGACATTGGTGTCTGCGGGAAAGATCAGGCCCGAGATCGGATCGAGGACGGAGCGCATGTCGCTTGCCGGCACGCTGACCCAGTTATTCGGAGGTTTCCGAGGCGGCTTGACTGTCGTCGAGGTGATATTGCCGTTGCTGTAGCGCACCTCGTATGTACGGGAGCGCTTGCCGCTCTTGTAGTAGAGATAGTAGCGGGACGCCTGCAGCCGGTCGCCGCGCAACACGCCGTCGACGCTTGTCTTGGCCGAGATATTGGTGACGAGATCGGCAAGGCCGGCCGAACTGATGTCGCCGGAGACCCTGTAGCTCTTGTCGTCCTCGATCTTCGTCAGGAAGGCGGCGCGGGCGATCGTCAGGATTCCTAGGGAAACCCTGTATTCCGTGCGATGCACGATCTCGCTTGCGCCGGCCGGAACGGCTATCAGCGCAGCTATCGCGGATATCAGAATGCGTTTGCCCGGATGAGCCATGAAATGAACCTTGTTCTGGCAGCTGGTAAAGCCGTTCATCACGGTCTATACGCCTGTCTCACGACGAAGCAAACACGAGCTTTTTGACAGAATTGCGGGAAATGCCAAGGTTTGGCTTGACGCGCCCGACCTGTCTGACTATAGAACCGCAACTTTCCAATCATGGCCTGTTGGATTGCTAACCCGGTTTTGCGCGGGCATGCAACCGATGGCCGAGAAAAACAAGAATAGGTGTTCCATGTCCCGCATGTGCGAATTGACCGGCAAGGCAGTCCTGACTGGTAACAATGTCAGCCATGCCAACAACAAGACCAAGCGCCGGTTCCTCCCGAACCTGTGCCAGGTTACGCTGATCTCCGACGCGCTCGGCCAGCGTTATCGTCTTCGCGTTTCGGCTGCTGCTCTTCGTTCCGTCGAGCATCGTGGCGGTCTCGATGCCTTCCTGATCAAGGCAAGCGAAAATGAACTGTCGATGCGCGCTCGTCTGCTGCGTCGCCAGATCGTCAAGAAGACTGCCGAAGCCGCTGCTGCATAAGCTTCGACCGCTTCTTCTTCATACGGCTTCGAAAGGCTTGCACGGATGATATCCGGACAAGCCTTTTGCTTTGCCGGTCTGTCCCTCCAACTGGTGGCATACCCCAGGATAAAAAAATGCTGACGACGCGCGTTACGCTTATCTATGTCGCACTGATGACGCTGGTCGTCGTCGCCTCGAACTTCCTCGTGCAGTTCCCGCTGAATGCCGAGTTCGCCGGCATCAATCTGGCCGACATCCTGACCTGGGGTGCCTTCACCTATCCCGTCGCTTTCCTGATCACCGATCTTACCAACCGTCAATTCGGCCCGCAGGCTGCCCGCAAGGTCGTCTTCGCCGGCTTCGTCGTCGGCGTGGCACTGTCCTTCTACACCTCGGTTCCGCGCATCGCGATCGCGTCCGGCTCGGCCTATCTCGCCGGCCAACTGCTCGATATTTCGGTTTTCAACCGCTTGCGCCGGCAGGCCTGGTGGCACGCCCCGCTCGTCGGCTCGCTGATCGGCTCGATGCTGGATACGGTGATCTTCTTCTCCTTCGCTTTCGCGGCCTTCTTCGTCCTCCTCGGCCCGAACGATCCCTTCGCGCTCGAATCCGCCCCGATCCTCGGCGTCTTCACCGCAGAGGCGCCGCGCTGGATTTCCTGGGCGATCGGCGACTTCGCGGTGAAGATGATCGTCGGCCTCGTGATGTTGCTGCCCTACGGCGCACTGATGAACGTGCTGCGCCCGATGCAGGCCGCGACCGCCCGCTAGGCATGCGCGTCCGCCTAGAATTCCATTCCTAGGCTATTCGGCGGAGCTATCGCTCCGCCTTTTTTTATCGGCAAGGACCCCGGGACGACTTGCCGAAAAGATACTCGCCGCGACACTTTGCTGCCACGCTCGAATGCAAAAAAACTATGTATGCCATGCACGGCGGTGGTTGTTGATGACGCTTTTATGACAGATAGTGTCGCAATCACATCGGACCGGAGGACAAATCGTGAGCGAGAAGCGGAAGCGAGTTTATGAGGCGCTCTTGGACGGCGCGACGGAAGGTCTTTCCGGCAAGGCGCTTTTCGATTTCGTGCTGGAACGGTGTCCCAAAGCCACCAGCAAGAAGATCGTGCGTGCCTCTTTGCTGGCCCTGACCGATCCTGACGTCACCGACCGGAACGTTCTGCATACGATCTACGCGCTCGCCATCGCCCACCGGATGGATGAAGTAGGCTCTACCGGCGATCCAGACGACGATGAGAATCCGACGGAAAAGACCCCCGTGCTGCGGAAACTGAAGAAGAAGCGCGCATCCGCTTCGGCGCCAGCAGAGGCTAACCAGATCTGAGCCGGGAGCAGCGGGGCGAGAAGAACACCGATTGACCACCGAGCAGGATGCGCCGAGCGCCGCCTCTCTCCCCGGATCGCCTCCGAAGAGGCCGCCGCCGCGGCTGCATCGCGGGGCGTGCGCGCTATCATCATCCGCCTGCCTCCGTCGGTTCATGGCGACGGTGACCACGGCTTCGTGCCGTTGCTGATCGGCATCGCCCGCGAGAAGGGCCTTTCGGTCTACGCCGGCGAAGGAGGCAATCTCTGGGCCGCCGTGCACAGACTGGACGCAGCCAGGCTCTACAGGCTGGCGCTTGAAAAGGGCAAGGCGGGCGCCCGCTATCATGGCGTCGCTGAAGAGGGCGTTCGCTTCCGGGAGATCGCCGAGGTCATCGGCCGCCGGCTGAACGTGCCGGTCGTTTCCAAGTCTCCTGAGGAGGCGGCTGTACACTTCGGCTGGTTTGCGCATTTCGCGGCGATGGACAATCTCGCCTCGAGCGAGCGCACGCGCGAAGAACTGGGTTGGAAGGCAACCGGTCCTGGGCTGATCGCGGATATCGACCGGCCGGTCTATTTCGGCGGCTGACGCCGAGCGGTCATCTCTGCAGGCGAGCCGTGTCGCCGGCTCGCGGCTCCACCAGCCGGAACTCCAGCATGAGATTGCGTTGCAGGATGGAGTGATTGTCATCAGAGACGATCACCACATGCGTGGTCCCATCCTCGGCCGCGAAGACATCCAGGCCTTCCATATTGTCGATCTGATAGCTGAAGTCGCCCTCCAACAATATCTCGCCGTCCATGACAGCGCCGGGGCGGATGTCGGCAGCCTTGATGCGGCGGATGCGCATTCCGATGCCTTCTGCGACGTTGAACCGCCGCTCCAGCAGCAAGAGGTCGCCATTCGGCAGGAAGGCTCCGTCCGTCGCGTCGAAATCGCCATAGTGAGCGAGCGACAGACGTCCCTTCAACGGCCCGTCCAGAATCGCGGCATAGGCATTGCCGTCGATGTCTAAGCTGCGTTCGGCCACGATCAACGTCCCGACCTTGAAGGCACTGTCCACGGGAGCATCGGCGATGGTCTCAAAGCCGCGGTTGCCACGCAGCGATCGTTCGGGGAACGGAATGGGAATGGTGTCGATCGCACGCGATGTCTCGAAGCCGGGGTCGGGATAGACGTCGACGCGGTGGTCCTGCTCGAAGGAAACGAGAATCTGGTCACCATGCAGCGTCATACCCTCGGCATCCATATACCCCTTGCCTTCAAAGCTCCGCCCGGCGCGATTCTTCATCGGGGTGATCACGACATCGGCGAGGCCGGACAGGCGCCCTTGAGGATCGCGCTCGATGCGCCCGGTCATCCAGTGGCCGGTGTCGAGCACGCCGACAAAATGCGTTCTGTCCGATCGAAAGCGGATCGATGACAGCGAGCCGAACAGCCGCTGCGGCGAGACCATTTCCAGCCCGCCGAGGAATTCGAGGGGACCGAACCGAGTTTCGTCGGAACCGATCTTGAAATCGGTGATGACGCGGCCGCGAACCTCGACGTCACCATCGGCAAGCGATGGCAGCGTGAGAGCCGCCAGGCCGAGGGCGACTGAGATCAGGCTGGCGAACGGCTTTCGGAGCATCCAGAAAGCGTCCTTTCGCGGTTAGCTGGCGCGACGGAGGCGACCGCCCCGCGGCTGGACGGACTTGTCTTCGAAGAGCGACGCAAGCTGCTCCGTCATGGCGCCGGCCAGCTCGTCCGCATCGACGATCGTCACGGCGCGCCTGTAATAGCGCGTCACGTCGTGGCCGATGCCGATCGCCAGAAGCTCGACCGGCGAACGCGTCTCGATCCGATCGATGACGGCGCGCAGATGGCGCTCCAGGTAGTTGCCCGGATTGACCGACAGCGTCGAATCGTCGACCGGCGCACCGTCGGAGATCATCATCAGGATGCGGCGCTGCTCGCGACGGGCGAGCAGGCGATTGTGCGCCCAGATCAGCGCCTCGCCGTCGATGTTCTCCTTGAGCAGGCCCTCGCGCATCATCAGGCCGAGATTGGCGCGCGCCCGGCGCCAGGGAGCATCGGCGGACTTGTAGATGATGTGGCGCAGATCGTTGAGGCGACCCGGCGTCTGCGGCTTGCCGCTACCAAGCCACTTCTCGCGCGCCTGCCCACCCTTCCAGGCCTTTGTGGTGAAGCCCAGGATCTCGACCTTGACGCCGCAACGCTCCAGCGTGCGGGCCAGGATATCGGCGCAGGTCGCTGCGACCGTGATCGGGCGGCCGCGCATCGAGCCCGAGTTGTCGATTAGAAGCGTCACGACGGTGTCGCGGAACTGCGTGTCGCGCTCCATCTTGAAGGATAGCGCCTGCATCGGATCAATGATCATGCGCGTCAGACGCGCCGGGTCGAGATAGCCTTCCTCGAGATCGAAATCCCAGGAGCGGTTCTGCTGCGCCATCAGCCGGCGCTGCAGGCGGTTCGCGAGACGGCCGACCGCGCCCTGCAGGTGTGCCAGCTGCTTGTCGAGGAAGGCGCGCAGACGTTCCAGCTCGGCGGCGTCGCAGAGCTCTTCGGCGGTGATCGTCTCGTCGAATTCCTCGGTGAAGACGTGGTAGTCGACCTTCTCGTTGAAGTCGTCGAAGGGAGTGTTCGGACGGCGGGTTTCGCCCGGCGTCTCTGAATCTTCCTCGCCTTCCTCCTGCATGTCGTCATCGGAGATTTCGGCGCCTTCGGTCTCGCCGTCCTCCATTTGCTCGTCGGCGACTTCGCTGTCCTCTACCGGCGCGGCGTCGGAACCGGCGTCGTCATCGACTTCGTCCTGATCCTGCTCGTCGCCGTTCGGCTGGTCTTCCTGATCAGATTCATCATCGGATTCAGGATCGCTGTCGTCGTCGCCATACTCTTCCGCCATCTCCATGGCCGAGAGCATGTGACGGATCACCTTGGAAAAGGCCTGCTGGTCGCTGATGACACCGGGAAGGTTGGCGAGGTCGGATCCGGCCTTCTCCTCGATGAAGGAGCGCCAGAGATCGAGCACCTTGCCCGCCGATGCCGGCGGCGTCTCGCCGGTCAGCTTCTCGCGCACCATCATGGCGACGGCTTCGCCGATCGGCGCATCCTCCTGCCGCTCGATGCCGGAGAAATTCGCCTTGGCGTATTTCTCCTCGGTCATCGATCGGAGGTTTGCAGCAACGCCTTCCATGCGCAGCGCACCGATCGATTCCACGCGCGCTTGCTCGACGGCGTCGAAGATCGCCCGCGCGTCGGAGCCTTGCGGCGCCATCGTCGCGTGCACCTTGTCGTCGTGGCACGCAAGCCTCAACGCCATCGAGTCGCCAAGCCCGCGCGTTATCGCGAGCTCATGCATCGTCGGACGCTTGGAAAGCTCCGGCAGACGAATCCGCTCGGCAGTCATTCCAGGACGTTCGTTGGCGAAGGTCACCTCGACGTCGCCGTCGCCGGCAATCGCGCGAACACTGCCTGATATCGCCCGGCGCAACGGCTCGACATCGACTGGCGAACCCGGCTTTGCTTTCGAATTGTCACCGCGAGCTGCCATGATCGGTCGGCCTCAGGCCTCCAGAACGATGTTGGCGGCGCTTTCCTTCAGCTCGACGCCGAAAGCGCGCTGATAATGCTCGGCCACCAGCGGGCGCTCCAACTCGTCGCACTTGTTGAGGAAGGTAACGCGGAAGGCGAAGGCGAGGTCGCCGAAGATCTCGGCGTTCTCGGCCCAGGTGATCACGGTGCGGGGGCTCATGACGGTCGACAGGTCGCCGTTCATGAAGGAAGCGCGGGTCAGATCGGCAACGCGGACCATCTTGGACACGGTATCGCGCCCATTCTTGTCCTTGCCGAAGCTCTTCACCTTGGAAGCGACGATGTTCACTTCATGGTCGTGCGGCAGGTAGTTCAGTGTCGTCACAATCGACCAGCGGTCCATCTGTGCCTGATTGATCTGCTGCGTGCCGTGATAGAGGCCGGTGGTGTCACCGAGGCCGATCGTGTTTGCCGTGGCAAACAGCCGGAAGGCCGGGTGCGGACGGATGACGCGGCTCTGGTCGAGCAGCGTCAGGCGGCCGGACGATTCCAGCACGCGCTGGATGACGAACATCACGTCGGGGCGCCCGGCGTCGTACTCATCGAAGACGAGCGCGACGTTGTGCTGGTAGGCCCAGGGCAGAATGCCGTCCTTGAATTCCGTGACCTGCAAACCGTCCTTCAGAACGATCGCGTCCTTACCGACGAGGTCGATACGGCTGACATGGCTGTCGAGGTTGATACGCACGCACGGCCAGTTGAGCCGGGCGGCGACCTGCTCGATATGCGAGGACTTGCCCGTGCCGTGGTAGCCGGAGATCATCACGCGCCGGTTATGGGCGAAGCCAGCAAGAATGGCGAGCGTCGTCTCGCGGTCGAAGAGATAGTCGGGGTCGAAATCCGGAACATAGGCGCTGCCTTGGCTGTAGGCCGGAACGCGAATGTCGGAATCAATGCCAAAGACCTCCCTGACCGAAACGGTGGTGTCCGGAATCTCCGAAATATCAAGGTCAATCTTGCTCATCATGTCTCCAAGGCGGGTGACCGACACCCGACCATACTATCTCAGCCCATATCGCAACCATGACGCCGCAGATCAGGTCCGCGCTCGCTCATGTCGGAACGTCGGCGATGCTTCTCCGGGACTGAAACGAAACCTCGGGGGCGACAAAATCCATCGCTAGCGAGCATTCTTGAACAAAGTCCCGGACAAGAAACGCCGCGCCCGGAAGCGGCCGAGGCGCCTGTGGTACAAACGCAGAAAGTTATGCCGCGGTCGCCTGCGGCCTCAGCCGATTTGGGACCATACCTGATTGAAGACCAAGAGCAAGGACGGGAACTAACAAAAACCGTTCTGCTTCAATAATTGATAGGCCTGGATGACGGCGCGGAACCGCTCTTCCGAACCGCGGTCGCCACCGTTGGCGTCGGGATGGTGCTTCTTGACCAGTTCCTTGTAGCGGCTCTTGATCTCCGAGGAGGTCGCGCTAGCATCGAGACCCATCGTGTCGAAAGCCTTGGCTTCCAGGCTTTTCAGCTTGCGCTGTTCGGGAAAGCGGGGACCGCTGCCCTTGGTGCCGTTGACGAAGCCGAAGGGATCTCGCACGCGATACGAACCCGACCGCAGATCGGAATGCAGCGGGCTGTTCTTGGCGGCCTTGTTCACGCCGACCGTCCAGGTCGGGCGATGTCCGGTAATCGCTTCCTTCTGGTAGCGCGCAATCTCTCCGTCGGAGAGGCCTGAGAAGTAGTTGTACCCCTTGTTGTATTCCTTCACGTGCTCAAAGCAGAAGAGAAAGAACTGCCCCTCGGCATTGCGTCCGACGGGAGCGCGATGCACGCCTTTCTTGTCGCAGCCATCCCACTGACAGGCGGGGGGAGCCTGTTCGGTTTCCTGCTCGCGTTTGCGGCGGGTGCGGATGCGGTCGAAATATTTGGAATCGAGTCTCATAGCGGCAATAATTATGGGCCCGTAGCGAGGCCACAACAAGAATTGACAATCCGGAATGTTGCTGGCTTGGTTGGAACCTTTTTCGCAAAGCAACGAGACCATGACCCTGCAGACCCGAATCGAAGAAAAGCTGACCGCCGCGTTCGCGCCCGAGCGCCTCAGCGTCATCAATGAAAGCCATCTTCATGCGGGCCATCAGCCTGACATAACGGGGACAGGCGAGACCCATATGCGGGTGCGCATCGTATCCGCCAAATTTGCCGGCATGCCACGACTGGCGCGGCACCGTGCGATCACGGAGCTTTTGAAACCAGAACTGGATGCGGGACTGCATGCGCTTGCCGTGGAGCCCGCAGCGCCCGGCGAACCGGTGCGCTGGTAGGCGGCGGTCCCTATATAGGAAGCGCACCGCTCCTTCGGAAGAGCGCCGGACAGTTGTCAGCGGATAAGAAGTGCCGTGCCATAGAGCCCGAGCGCGAAAAAGGTATGGGCGACGAGATTGAGGACGCGCACCTTGTTTGGATTGGGCGTCTTTGAGGCGGCGACGCCGAGCCCCATGCCCGGCTGCATCAGAAACCAGCCGGCGCCGACGGTGACGATGGCGAAGATCCAGGCCGGCACGAAGGTCGGTGTGTCGAGCCAGGCGGAGCCGACGAGCAGCACGAGCAGCAGTCCGTAGATGATGCCGACGGCATAATGGCCGATCCAGCCGAGCGCCTGCTCGTGGCGATAGGGTTCGGCAGCATTGATGTCATCGTGGAAGACGCGCCCCTTGGCGACTTCCTTGAACCAGCGACCGGCCGGCGCCCAGTTCGGCAGGCCGCCGCCGGTTATCGCGCCGTAAATCACCGTCCAGATGTCCATGAGCGCGGTCGCGCCGATACCGACAATCACAGAACGCCAGATAATATCGAGCATAGGAAATCCCATTAAAAAATGCCGCCAGCGCCCGGCCGGATCGGCGGAAGGTCAGGCCGGGCCGTCCTCGTTTTCCTCCGCCGGCCGGATGCGAAGCTTCGTGATGCGGTTCTTCTCACGCTTCATAACGATGAAGCGCTTTTCGTGGAAAGTGAAGGCCTGACGCTCTTCCGGGATCGTCATCGACTCGTGAATGACAAGGCCGGCGATCGTCGTCGCCTCCTCGTCCGGCAGATGCCAGTCGAGAGCGCGGTTGAGATCGCGGATCGGGACGTTGCCATCGACCACGATCGAACCGTCCGCCTCCTGGCGCACGCCCTGTATATCGATGTCGTGCTCGTCGGCAATATCGCCGACGATTTCCTCGAGGATGTCCTCCAGCGTCACAATGCCCTGCACCTCGCCGTATTCGTCGACGACCACGGCAAAGTGCTGCTTGCGGCGCAGGAAGGCGTTGAGCTGGGCTTCGAGACTGGTGCTGTCAGGCACGAACCACGGCTTCTGGGCAATCTTGACGATATCGAGATGTTCCGGCTCGGCATCGCGCTCGGCGAGCGCCCGCAGCAGGTCCTTGGAGTGAACCACGCCGATGATGTTGTCCGTCGAGCCGCGCCAGAGCGGCATGCGGGTAAAGGGGCTTTCGAGGATCGTCCGCACGACCACCTCAGGCGGATCGTCCGCATTGATCGCCCGCATCGCCATACGGTGGACCATGATGTCGGAGAGCTCGAGCTCGCCGAGATCGAGGACGCCGCCCAGCCGATCACGGTCTGCCTTGACGAATGATCCCTCGCGATGCAGCAGATCGACGGCGCCGCGCAGCTCCTCGTGGGCGGAGAGCATCGAGGTCTCCCGCGAGAGGTTGATACCGAAGAGCGAGAGAAGCCGGCGCACGATCGCATTGACAAAGGAGGACAGCGGGCCGACGACCGCGACGAACAGCTTGACCGTATAGGCGACATTGAGCGCAAACCGATCCGGCGTCGAAATCGCCCAGCTTTTCGGCAGCACTTCGGCGAAGATGACCAGGATGACGGTCATTGCGAGAGTGGCAAGCGCCACGCCGGAGTTGCCGAAGAGGCCGAGAAAAAGGCTGGTCGCCAGCGACGAAGACAGGATGTTAGCGAGATTGTTGCCGATCAGCAGCGCACCGATCAGCCGGTCGCGGCGTTCGATTAGCTGGCGCACCAGCCCCGCGCGCTCCTCGCCATTGGCTTCAAGCGTGTGGATGCGGCTGCGGGAGACAGCCGTCAGCGCCGTCTCCGAGCCGGAGAAGAACGCGGACATGAGCACGAGGGCCACGATGGAGACAATTTCCGGCCAGTATGCGGAAAGAAATGCCAACGTGCCGTCGAGGGTCATTGCGGGTGTTTCTCCTTGAGGAAGCTCAGCACTTCCGAGGCGGGAACATCATTGGCGACAAAGGACTGTCCGATGCCGCGGGTGAGGATGAAGGTCAACTTGCCACTCTTCACCTTCTTGTCCTGGGCGATCGCGTCCATCAGCACTTCGGCAGGTGGCAGCGTGCCAGGAATTTCGGCCATGCGCGTCGGCAGACCGACGGCCTTCAGGTGGCTCTCGACGCGGCGGGCGTCGTCAGGGCTTGCAAGGTTCATGCGCGCCGAGAACTCGTGCGCCAGAACCATACCAATCGAAACGCCTTCGCCATGGACGAGGCGCGCGCTGTCATAGGCGGTTGCCGCCTCCAGCGCATGGCCGAAGGTGTGACCGAGATTGAGGAGCGCGCGTTGCCCGGTCTCGCGCTCGTCGGCAACGACGACGTCGGACTTTGCCTGGCAGCTCGTAGCGATCGCCTCGATGCGGGCCGCCCCGCCGGCAAAGACCGCCTGCCAGTTGGCTTCCAGCCAGGCGAAGAAATCCGGCTTGTCGATCAGGCCGTACTTCGCGACCTCGGCATAGCCCGCGCGAAACTCACGCGCGCTCAGCGAATTCAGCACGTCGGTGTCGGCGAGCACGAGGTCAGGCTGGTGGAAGACGCCGATGAGATTCTTGCCGCGGCGGCTGTTGATGCCCGTCTTGCCGCCAACGGAGGAATCGACCTGCGATAGCAGCGAGGTCGGCACCTGCACGAAACGCACACCGCGGCGCACGATGCCGGCGGCAAAGCCGGAGAGATCACCAATGACGCCGCCGCCGAGCGCGATGACATAGTCGTTGCGCTCGATCCGCGCTTCGAGGACCTTGTCGCATACGGTCATCAGGTGCTCGAAGCTCTTGGTCTTCTCGCCCGCCGGCAGCACGAGGGTCGCTGAGGCGATGCCTGCCGCCTCGAGGCTTTGGACGAGCGCGTCAAGATAAAGCGGCGCCACATGCGCATCGGTGATGACAGCCGCCTTGCGGCCTTTCAGGCGTGCAGCGATCTCAGCGCCGGCGCGCGCGATCAGGCCCGGCCCGATTAGGATATCGTAGGCGCGCTCGCCGAGCGGCACGTGAACCTTGCGTTCGGAGGCGGAGGCAATCGCATTCATCAGGCTGCACTTTCGGTTCGGGAGTCGATCACGGCTTTGAGAACCTCCTCCGCCATCAGTTCCTTGCGTACGTCGCGCGAGAGGACGGTTAGGTCGGCGAGTTCGTAGATCGGATAACGCGCGTTCATCAGGTTTTCGAGGGTCTGCTTGGGGTTCTCGGTTTTGAGCAACGGCCGCGTATCGCGCTTGCTGACGCGCTCCCAGAGAACGTCGAGGTCCGCCTTCAGCCAGATGGAGACGCCGCCCTTCTTGATATGCTTGCGCGTCCGGTCGTTGATGAATGCGCCGCCGCCGGTGGAAACCACGCGCGGACCGCTCTTCAAAAGGCGCTTCATGACGCGGCTTTCAAGCGCACGGAACTCTTCCTCGCCGTAAGCAGCGAACAACTCGCTTATGGACATGCGAGAGACTTTCTCGATCTCGGCGTCGCTATCGACGAAAGGGATGGCGAGCTGATGTGCGACGATCCGGCCAACGGAGGATTTGCCTGCGCCCATCAATCCGACCAGGATCAGATTGCGAGAACCGAGCGCAGCACGAGCCCTGTCTTTCAAGCTTTCGGCAACGGTCAGAACTGGGTCGCTCATTGGTCCATTCACACTTTGTTTGCGAACGGTATCGACAAATGCAGGTGTAGCGTCAAGTCGCGGGCAAGGGAAACGTGGTTCAAATGCATCTTCTTGCACTTGCAAACATGCTTCTTCATAAAGAAGTAGAGCCATGGAGTTGTTGAATGCCGAGTTTGTTCCGTTTTCTCGCCATATTGGCGATCATCGCCGGTGCGATATACGGAACGATGTGGGCACTGGTTGCTTTCGTCGAGCCGCAGGAGCGCGACGTGACGATCCGCATTCCGTCCGAGCGGATCAACCCTCCGTCGACCGGCGCCATCAACCCGTCCAAGAAGTGAGCCGATGAAGGATCTCGGCTGGGTTCACGTCGAAGCCTTTCTGGAAATGATGAGCGCGGAGCGGGGCGCGGCGGCAAATACGCTATCCTCCTACGAGCACGACCTCGATGATCTGCACGGCTTCCTGAATAGCAAGGGAGTGCGCCTGATGGACGCGGCATCAGCGGATCTTTCGGCCTACCTGTCCTCGCTTGCCGCCCAAGGGTTCAAGCCTTCCTCGCAGGCACGGCGGCTGGCCGCGATGCGCCAGTTTTATAAATTCCTTTATGCCGAGGGCCTGCGCACCGACGATCCGACTGGCGTACTCGATGCGCCGAAGAAGGGCCGGCCACTGCCGAAGACGATGGGCGTCGACGAGGTGGGCCGACTGCTGGAGCAGGCGGAAACCGAAGCTCATGACCCCGCCCCCGGCCAGCTTCAGCGGCTTAGGATGCTGGCTCTTCTCGAACTCCTTTACGCGACGGGGATGCGCGTCAGCGAGCTTGTTTCGCTTCCCGCCCGCGTGCTCGATCAGGATGGGCGTTTCCTGATGATCCGCGGCAAGGGCAACAAGGAGCGGCTTGTACCGCTGTCGCAATCGGCGATCGCCGCGTTGAAGCTCTACGGCCGCATGCTCGCCACCGAGAACGCCGCCGCCAAGGTCCCGCAGGAAAGCCCGTGGCTGTTTCCGGCAGCCTCCAGGGAAGGCTACCTGCCACGTCAGGTTTTCGCGCGTGACCTGAAAAATCTTGCGATCAGGGCAGGCCTCACCCCATCTATGATCTCGCCGCACGTTATGCGGCACGCATTTGCAAGCCATCTTCTCGCCAATGGCGCGGATCTTCGCGTCGTTCAGGAACTGCTCGGACACTCGGACATTTCTACCACGCAAATTTATACGCATGTGTTGGAGGAACGGCTTCAACAACTGGTCCAAACGCACCACCCCCTTGCCAAACAGGCTAAAAAGCAGGAATAGGTCCGGCAACAAAGGGCGAGCTCATACTAAGCAGCCCGGGCAAAAGGAACGGAAACGCACCTCATGCACAACTATCTCGACTTCGAAAAGCCGATCTCCGACCTCGAAGGCAAGATCATCGAACTGAAGAAGCTCGCCACGGAAGACGAGAGCATCGACACGTCAGATGAAATCGGCAGGCTCGAAGTTCGCGTGCGC
>Ga0123342_1007071_pt1 | contig 15111 bp, 5 predicted proteins | sample Turbeawhitnodule_FD_89960 | JGI IMG/M metagenome (GOLD analysis project Ga0123342, IMG submission 89960) | Root nodule microbial communities of legume samples collected from Mexico - Turtle bean Mexico white nodule | ecosystem: Host-associated > Plants > Roots > Nodule | place: Mexico: Nepantla... | reverse complement strand
ATCTAATATTATTTTTAATTATAAAAATACATATATAATTTTTTTTATTAATTATTTATTTTTGAAGCAAGGATAAATTTGTACATCTACATTTTACACATTTTTAAAAAATTATAAATTTTCACACAACTATCACATCAATCACAAAATTTAATAAATTTTTCACAAATCTACTCTAACATACCACAATCCAAACAACCTCACTTTTCTTTCAAATCACTCCAAATTCACTTACTCAAATCTCCTCCTCAATCTAAACTTATTATAAGAAATAATTTCAACCGTCTAATTCACTCACACTACTAGTGATTATTTTAGTATCTCATAATCTGGTGATAAAACAAATTCTGATTTTTTTACTAAAATAAGGTAATTTCATATATTAATTATCGAAATAAATAAAATTTTAAAAAATCATCAAAATAGTCAGTCAGGTCAAGTTAACATGATTTAAAAAAAATATATGTCAAAATACAACTTAATATAATTATAATTAAATTTCAACATATAAATGGTATTAGTATTAGTTCAAATCTGATTAAGTTGTGTCAAGCTGACACAAACATTTCAATATTTTTTAAAATTTTATCAATTTTGGTAATTAACTTGTAAAATTACTTTAACTATAAAAAATCACAAATTCTTATCGGACACTTAGAAATGTATTTTAAAATAAAGTAGACTTGAGATCAGAAATTATGAGGAGGAAAGATGGTAAAACTACATATTTAATACTATAAAAACTTGATTTTGTTTTAGTTACCATAATAAGAGGTAGTTAGCCACTTAACTAGCCTCTGTTACGGTAAAATTTGAATCATCTCCTGTTAATTTTAGAATGTAAAATATATATTCTGAAATTTATGAGGTGTGAAAAAAAATGATAGGTGCAAGAAGAAAATCTCTTTACTGAGAGATAAAACATGGATCACTTGAAACTATTGAGCATGAACCGTAAACTTTACAAATCGACATCGGCCTAGACCCGTACGAATTGACATCGGGTCAGGCCCGTACGACTTGACATCGGTCCGAGCCCACTCAGATCGACATCGGCTCGAGCCCTCTCGGATCGACATTGGCCCGGGTCCGCTCGGCTCAACATCGGTCTGGGTCCGCTCGGCGTGACAACGGCCCGGGCTCATACCGACTCGATTCGACTTGGGTCCGGACGACTCAACTTGACGTGGACTTGGGCTGACTTTGCTCTTCCTGGGTCTGGATTGTCTTGGCTCAACCTGGATCGGGCCATGTCAAAATCCAACCCAAAATGCAATTTGGATAATCAAAAAATGTATCCAATCCATATCTAATCTATATCCAATTAATGGATTGGATTTAAAATCCAAAAATATGGATTTGGATTTGAGGTAAATCCATTTAAATGGATTAAAACTAATTTGGATTTGAATCATTATGGATTGGATTTTGTAATTTGGATTTTTTGCCCACCCTTACTCGTAAGACACGTATCGGTGAAATGTCAAATTCAAAAAAAATTATTGGATTTCTGACAATTATAGCACAATTTTAACCTACTTTTAAAAATAAATAAAAAACATTAATTTTTTAAAAACTCAAATTTATTGTATAAATTTTTATTATGATTATAAAAATAAGGAACAAATCCTTTTGAACCAACCATAAGAAATATCTTTATATTAAAAAAAAAACTAAAACATACTTGTGCATATAAATTTTTGTCAATTTATATAGTTCATAATTTTATAATATATAGATAGATCCGTGTCACACATTTTATAAATTATACATATTTTCGTGTCTGTGTTGTATCAGTGTCTGTGCTTTGTTCTTGGTAATTTATTAGCGGTATTTTTATTGCCACTTTTTTTTCAAATATTAAAACAATTAATTTTAAAATTATAAAAATCAAATTAATGCTAAAGCAAACAAATTGGAATGGTGCATATAATTGAAATGTATATGTAAACCCTTTTACAATTGAATTTAATTTGAGAATTTACAAACAAATTTACAATCACCTTATTTACTCGTAAAATCACACTCTTTTAGTTTTCAAATAAATATTTATCTACCTTATTTCTTTAACTAAATGAAACCAAGAATTGATCAACTAACATACATATTTCTAAGATAACTAATATCACTTTAATAATAAAAAGTATTCACAATACTTTATTCATAAATTCTTAAGAAAGCTAAAAATTATTATAAACTGCTAAGAGAAAGATATATTATACATTTCCATAAGTAACTATTATTAAGACTAAATTAAATTTTGCATGTCTAAGTTTTGTAATTGTTATAATATTTGTGTCTTGTATATTAATTGTGTAGTTGAATATCTCAACTTTAATCTTATTTACAAGTTCTTTTGTTTCTACATTTTATTTAAATGACAATTAAAAATAACATGATAATTGTCAAAAATGGTAACACGATGATTACACAATAATTGATGAAACACCAATGTCACAATTGATATGCACTAATAGGACTTCATCAATTTTATTAACAACTTCAAATAAGTCACTAAAGTATTGTGAAGATTTTTACTGATGATTTTAATTTTTTCACTTTTATTTTATTTTTAACTCTTTTCCTTTTCATCACACATCTATTAATGATAAATTTTATATAAATCATTGTATGATCTACCCTTTTCAACAACTTTTGAATAATGGAATTTATTAAAACTCCACTATTTAAGTTAGGAGAAGGTGTGAACATTAAAAGAAATATAATAGCTTGAATAAAGTAAATGTTGGATTCTCTTATTCAGTTGTTTTATTTGCACTGTTAAATGGGGTGACACATTTATCTCAATAAAAATTGTTTTATCTGATTATCTAGTTGAGGTTCTGTACAAATATTTTTAGAATTGTGAAATTTTAAAAAATATATAAATGAATATTACTTTTAGAATTAAATATGTTTTTTTAAATTGGTTTTCGTGACTGTTTTAAACTTTAGATAATTCATATAGTTGTATAAAAATTATTGTAATCAATTATTTTATATGTGTAATGATTATTAATTTTTTTTAAATTATTTTTTTTTCAAAATTTATTGATATTTTGATTTTAGACACTAATGTCCACCTAGTATTTTTTTCAATTTCAAATTAAATTAATTTTAAATATAAAAAATAATAATTATCATACTATAAATATGGGATAAAATTTGATACAAAGAAAAAAGTAATTTCATTAACATATTTAATTCTTATTTTTATAATATTCTGCACTCTTTTTTCTAGTTATATCTTATCAAATCTATTATTAAGAATCATACTAAATATAATAACTATAACAATGAATCCTGATAATTGCTTGGTTAGTTATCGTTATATCCTGATTATTTTTTTCTAAAAAGATGTTAATTAACAGAAATTTGAAAATATAATATACACAGTGGAGTTTTTTTTTTTTAAAAAAACAAACATTAGTTAAATTTTTAAATATAAATGATTTTTCTTGACACGATTCCTAAAATAACGATTGCACAAAAGTAATTTCTATACATATATATATATATATAGTAGAGATAATCTTATTCAAATAAAATGAAATACTAAATAAAAAGATAACTATACAAAAAAATTAAATTTTTGTTTGGTTCAGTGTAAAATTATCATTATTTTGTGTGTATACAGTATATGATTTCTGAATTTTATTCAAATTCCTCACTATTATACTAGATTTAGTGAACATAACTTACTAGTATTATGTGGGTTTTGTTTTCTTAACATATTATAAATAAATATTTTTGAGTATATAAATTATACTTTTAGTCATGATAATTTTTTTTATTTAATTCTTAACAATTTATTTTAAAGAATATTTAATTCAATTAAGAAATAAAAACGAAAACAGTAGATTAAAATAAGTAAGATATTAATTACAGTTTCTAAAAGACATGATGGTGAAGAATTACAAACAAAATAAATTATCAACAAGGATTAATTTCTTAAAATATTTTTATTAATAAATTTCTAATGTGAATGACACTTATCTTCCTCTTCAACAGAATTATATCTTATATCTATATATTTGTTGCAAATATTTAAGATTTTCTTAGTTGAGAAGTCACCAGTGAAACCAAACCTCCTCAGCAAGTCACAGACCTTAAAAGGCAGCATAGGAGTCTTCCAACAGTCTTGTTTTCTGTACCTAATCTCCCATCCAAACCTCTCTCTCCCTCGTACCCAACAACAACAAAATCGTTCTCACCAAATCTAGAGAGTGAGAAAGAGAGAGAGAAACGGTTGAATTAAATTGAAGATGAAGATCACTGTCATGACTGCTGATGAGCAAATTCTCACATTGGATGTGGATCCCCAAGAATCTGTACTTATCAAAGATTCTTCCTTTGCTTTTCTATTCATTTTTCTCTTTATCACATCACTGTTTTTCATTCCATTTTCCCTTTGGGTAGGTGGAGAACGTCAAAGCATTGCTCGAGGTTGAGGTGAGTTTTTTTGGTTCTTCTCCACTACCCATCACTTTTTTACCTTGAAAGTTTATTTTTTTGCTTGAAAAAAGTTAACTTTGTTTCGATTTTCTTTTTGTGAATCTTGATGAGGGCATTTGGGAAACACCGTTTTCCGTTGGAATTATGGGTTGTACGGTTTTTCATTATTTGACTACCCAGAAACATAACCCATGTGATAGTTTGTTTGATGATGTTGGTGGTAGATTCATGCGTCTTTTGTTAAATTGGTGATGTTAGATCTTGTTTGGCTAATTTGTGTGTGTTGTTTCTGTGATTGGATTTCTTATTGTTTTTGTTTGATGCTAAATTTTTGCATATGAGAAGACTAGTGTGGCTCTTCAACAACAACAGCTTCTGTTCAATGGGAAGGAGGTGAGAAATTCTGAGAAGTTGAGTGCTCTCGGTGTTAAGGATGATGATTTGCTGATGATGGTGTCTGGCGCTGGGGCCGCCTCCGCGGCTTCTAGGTATGACCTTTCATTTTTGTTAAAAGCACTGTTATGAGATAATCTGGGGACTATTACATGATAGAAATTTAGAATTTGAAGAACTGTGAAATTCAATGTGACCTGACTATGATTGTGTATTTATCTTGGTTTGATAATTTGATATTTCACAAGTGATATAATTTGTGGAGTCTGACAATTTTTGTTCAGTGATAGGACAAAATTTGGGTTGTAGTCAGCTTACTCCATTCTTCATCCATTTTGACTAGAGTCTAGAGTCTAATCATGTCTCTGCCCTAACATTTTATTCACTGATGTGTTGTTGCATAAACTAAAGTAGAGTGTCATTTGTAAAAGTATGGTTTTATGGATAAACATAGCGTGGAAGATCATTGGTGGGTGGGTATACCACTTGAAAGGAGACTTACTAGTCTTTGAGACTAGAAACTATTTCTACAATTGGGTATATTTCTCTCATTTGATCACTATTCTTGTGGTATGGATAATTAATGTGAAAATAGTAAAAAAATGATGAGATGATCCATTCCATGCTATAGAATTGTCGGGTTGTCAACTCATGATGCATGTCTCTTGACTTTTAATGTTATATATTCTATGTGAACTTTTGTTTCATTGAAATGTAATGTACACTATCTTAATATACTTATTGTAATAAATTTAAATTATTTCAGTGGGTCTACCAATGATTTGAGTTTGAATACTGATGGTTCGGCTGTCAACCCTAGTGCTTTCCAGCAGCACATAAGACGAGATTCTAATTTGATGGGTCAGCTCTTTCAGGTAAGCTATGTTTGTTTTATTTCTTAGTAATCACATATCTAGATCTGGTGTATGTACATGATATGCTATTCCATGCTTACTAAATTTTTTTTTGAACTTTCCTGTCAATTAGCGGTTTATATGTAAATCAGTTTAACAATTTCATATTCTGGTTTTTTCAATCACATTTTTTATGTATATTTTGGTTCTTTTCTTTTGTGATTGGCTATATTATAACATTCTTTATAATGGAAAATACAGAGTGATCCAGAGTTGGCACAAGCTATTTTAGGGAATGATCTGAATAGATTGCAAGAAGTTTTGCGATTGCGTCATCACCAAAGAGATGAATTAAAGCGTCAGAAAGAAGAAGAACTTGTAAGTAGGCTGTATGACCATTATTGTTTCTTTACATGTCAAGGGTTTAAGTTCAATTGTATCATGACAAGATGCGTTGCTTCTAATCCTTTGGAGTTGTTCAATTTTATTCCTTGTGCTTTGCCATCTCTCTGTTAGAATACTTAGCTCCAAAGTTTATTTGACTTCTTTTTTGCAGGCTCTTCTCTATGCTGATCCTTTTGATGTTGAAGCACAAAAGAAGATTGAAGCTGCTATCCGGCAGGTCAGTATTTTTTTAATTAGAGATAAAACAACTCAAGTCTGTTGTAGATTGACTTTTGACATATGCTTTCACTATACCAATAGGACATCAATTTCCAATTGTGTTTGGAATTTTTCCAGGCACTACTGGATGTGTTAATTTAGTTATGCATTTGGTTTAGCTTAAATTTGGAAAAATAATCTGTCCTTTTTCAGAAGCTCTCTTAGGAAGCTGCAAAATGAAACACTATTATTTCCTCAAAATAAAGCAATTCAAATCCACACTAACTAACAATATGCTTGTTTATAGACAAATATGGTGGAAAGAGTCATAGTGGGTGAAAATAAAATAGACAAGTATTTCACTGTTTTGGTTTAACAATGCATCTTTGAAGAAAATAACTAATGAAGCTGGGAACCATACGTGCAATTGCTTCTTAATGGAGATGAAACTTTCATATGGCATTGAGAAAGAAAAAATGTGAAGAAGACCAATTTTCCCCACCTCTATATCCCTTTTCACTTTTTGTTTCTCCATTTTTTTTCCTTTTTACTTCCTCTGCTTCCTGCCTTCTTTTCAATTGCTTCTTCACTTGGTTTCTCTACAACTCCACATACACCCCTCCTCTTACCACCATATTTCTTGCACCTTGCACTTCTTTCTACACCGGGGCTTGCTCCAATTGCTTCACTGAGGGGGCAGTTTTTGCCACTGCACTAAACCACTATGCTATATTGCACAACATATATCCCTGTTCAAATGAATCGATTATAATATTGTGGATTTGTCAATCAATTAGCAATCAAGTTCATTGATTTTAGTTTTATTATATTAATACTTTAGCGCTTTAAATAAATTGCTGTAGGGGTAAACATATCTTGATATATAATTTCTTTGTCTCATGAATCATTAATTAACCAGTTTGTTTATGACAAGTTCTTGGCTAAAGACTAACTATACCTTGTCAAATTAAATTTGTGCTTGTTTATGCTGTGTGCAGTTGACAAATATTTAGTTATTCTCAGTTTGTATCAGATTACCATGTTATGTGCAATCTATTACTTTTCGTTAAATGCATTGTTTGTAATCATGATCTTGTCTTAGGATCCCCTCTTCCTGGTTAACAATATCATGTTTGGTCTGTCTATTTTTTCAGAAAGGGATTGATGAAAATTGGGCAGCTGCATTAGAACATAATCCTGAAGCTTTTGCTAGAGTGGTACGTATGATTCTTTGGCAGTTGTATTTTCAATGCTAGAAGCTTTTTTTGTTTATTGTAAATAATTTCATAATAATGTTGACTTTTTATGGAATATTTCAGGTTATGTTGTATGTTGATATGGAGGTTAATGGTGTCCCATTGAAGGTGAGTGATTTGTCACAATTAATAATTTTTTTTTCAACTTTTTGTTCAAACTACACAGAATATAATATGCTTTCTTTTAGTTTGTTGATTTCAATTTTTAATGGTTATATGAAATGGAACATGCATTAATTAGATTCTCACTTTGTTTCAGGCATTTGTTGATAGTGGAGCTCAGTCTACCATTATATCAAAAAGCTGTGCTGAGCGTTGTGGGTATGATAAATTTGTTTGACTGAAATTTGCTTTCAAGGCATCTATGATACCATATGATGATTAAATTTTATTCGTAGCTCATCTGCTTCCCTGTGAATTTACTCATACATATCTTGATAGATATGCTATTGAGGAAGTAAAATTCATCTTAATTGGTTGTGGATGGAGATTATACATTCTTGAATGGGATGAATATTTTCCACCGATACTGATAGGTATATGTATTGTTTTATATATTAGTAAATCCTAAGTAAGAAATACAGTTCAGATTTATTCCCTTCTTTCAAGTTTTCTTTTCAGCATACATAAATCAGGTTGTTTAGGAAAAGGAATGAAAATAGGAAGAGGGCAGGAATGTAAGGAATATTGTGTGTATAATCATATATTTGTTTTTCGTACAGAACAGAAGAGCATGAAGTATAAACCCGTCTGTAGGTGCAAGATAAGTCCCTGAATGACTTTAGGGAAGACTAGTGTTGCTTAAATATGACAGTAGGTGGTTAAATGTGGAAGAGAGAAGTTAAATATTTTTTCTGATTATGGTTTTATGCATTTTGAGTCTCAACAAACTCTTCTTGTATACATCTTGGCCTTCCTATTTTCTGATATAATTTCAAGTCCCTATAAAATTGCGTTCTTTTTGAATTTCATCTCCAAACTGTTCTTAGTTTGTGAGCCTTTAAGGTTCTCTCACTCTCTGTTTTGATAGGCTGTTGAAATGAATGATGTGTTCCTATTCCCATGTATTTATAGAAATTACTTATACACAAGTTGTCAGATTGAAGATGTGATTTTTTTTACCGGTCATGTTTCCAGATTGCTGAGACTTTTAGATCAGCGATACAGAGGGATTGCTCATGGAGTTGGCCAGTCAGAAATATTGGGTCGTATACATGTAGCTCCAATCAAGGTATTAACAGATCTTGTGGATAATTTTGTGTTGCTGAAGTTGTGGGTATCTTATTGCATACTGGCTGGTATTGGTAGATGATCTTATCTATGAGGATATCTAATTTTGACATCAATTATACTGGGTATTGCATTTTTTCATTAGGTAGCAAATATAACTGAAATATAAAGCTAGTATTGTTTGGTATTATACGCTGGTTCAAATTGTATTGAGGTATTGCTGAGAAGGATCTTTGTTGTTTGTGATTTAAATTTTAGCAATGGTAGGTATCTCTTTCTGCCTTCTTTCACCATGTGACTGTCATGTTTCATTCATTTTAATATGATTTTCATAAGGGTTAAATGATTGGAGAAACGAGATGCAATTTAGTCATGAGCAAGTGCCAATTTCTCCCAGTTTTCTTATGTGACAAGTGTCTACATTATTGTTTTGATGACATCTCTCCTCAGTCCTCACATGTCAATGATGCAGCGATTGTTGGCTTCCTCTATGAAGCAATCTTTCCAATTCCAGTTTAATCCTTTGAGATTGATTTAATTTTATATTACATTGATATGATAACCATTCTCTTAAATTATTTTCTTGTCCATGTTATGTTTTATTCTTATTTTTATCTTGTGTATGTATTTTCCATTAGATTGGGAGTATATTTTACCCATGCTCATTCTTGGTGCTGGACTCTCCCAATATGGAGTTTCTCTTTGGACTGGATATGCTCCGAAAACACCAGGTACCATTCTCAGTTGCACTCTCTGATATCATGCTTTCAGTAGTTACTCTAAGCTGCCATTCTTATAGCTGAGGATCTTGTCTGCAGTGTATAATTGATTTGAAAGAAAGTGTTATGCGAGTTGGAGGAGGAGAAGTTTCTGTGCCATTTTTACAAGGTTAGTTTCCTAATCTGTGAATTTTAGAGTTGACTACTTTTTATCCTTATATGTTTGCATAGTTCTCTTTTCAACTCAATCCTTCACAGATTATATATAAATATATGTGCTGAGCATATTGGTTGTCATTTTCAGAGAAAGATTTACCATCTCGGTTTTTAGACGAGGAGAGAGCTTCTGGCTCTGGTGGTCAAGTAAGTATACTTTTGATTATAAACTTTTTTTAATACGCAACCAAGTTAAAACTGCAATGCTTTAATCTGCTTCTAGGTATCTAAGGCTATCATTATTCGTAATGTTTTGATAATTATGTTATAGTATAGATCCTTCATAGCATATATGAAGGGTGAAAATATCCTTCGGCTGTGTATTTTTGGCACATTTTATATATCTTCTGGTTTCTAGGCCCAGGTGTTAGGTAGTATCCTTATTTTTTTTTTCCTGCAATCAAAAGTGGAGATGTTCAATAGTATTTTGGTTGTCCATCCTATAATTAAGTTCATATTACTACCCATATATCAAATTTCATATTTGCCAAGCTAATCAATGAAGCCAATGATTTCGATTAATGTGAACTGAAAATAAGTGATAAGTAGTCGAAAAATATGATTATTGACTGTTGTTCTTTATTGTTACTTGGTTATAATGTGAACTGAAAACATTGTTGGGTCCATTAGAAGTTCAAATCTGCAATTACCGCAGTCAATTGCACATGACATCTGCACACACTTTAAAACAAATAAGAGCAAAAGGTGTAAACAATCATACATGATCTTAAATTATTGTGGCTTTTCTTGATTGCTTTGTCATTTTGTTTTGATGAAGATAATGACAATTTTTTATGTGATGTTTGTCGTACACCCAGATTACATCAGGAAGCAATAATCCACCAACTGGAGGCCACCCTTCTGGTTAGTTCTACAGATTTTTTAAAAATTCTACAATGGTGGGAAAAGTCATTTTATTTAGAGCTTAAAATATGCAAAAATTTTCATTCTTGTATTTGTCCTGTTTCTGGGGTTCAATTGGCTATTTTGCAATCAAATTTTCACCCAAAGCAAGCTTTTTAAGTTTGCAAAATCTTTCCTTTTATGAAATGTTAATGAGGTAGTAATTTGTTTTGCAGTTGTCCATAAAATTAAGATCCTCTTACTTCCCGTATCAAATTTTTCATTTCCAAACTAATCAATAGAGCCAATGTCAACAACATACTTATTTTATTTGTACTTATTTTTCAGGAGGAGCTTCTAGTGACAAGGTATGCTTTCAAGTATCAATATTTCAGTTTTGTACTTTACCCTTTTTAACCCGTGTACTTGACTATGAATATGAACATCTGCTTTCATTCCCTTCACATGGAAGAATAGATTTCAATTAAACCCTCTAAATGGTTCCCTTTGGATTAATTAGTCATTCAATCAGTTTTTAATGATTTTTCCACCAAACATACCCTTTCATGTATTTATCCTTATAGGTATGTGCTGTATCTTTGAAAGATTAATTTAGTTAAGACCAAGTGGAGGATTTACTAAAAATACAATGCAAAATGTAGTGTGTATTATGTCAGTCAAGAACATGATAAACAATAAAGCAAAAAACTAATTAACAACATGCTTTGTATGGTTGAAAATAAGGTGAAAATGCAGTTAAGTGTTGAATCTTTGCTTTGTTGGATCATGTTTGATGTTTCTCTGATATGATTATAGGATTCTGAATTTGAAGCCAAAGTTGCAAAGCTTGTGGAGTTGGGATTTGGAAGAAATGCAGTTGTAGAAGCTCTGCAATTATTTAATGGCAATGAGGAACAGGCTGCTGGCTTTCTTTTCGGGGGATAGAGAGAACATTTGCTTTGGAAATTGATTGAACAATTTTTACTTGGTCAATTCAATTACAAATTCTAAAAACTAAATTGTGAATTGTTCATTCTGCATAGAATGTTTCTATTCAATTGGAGAACCATTTTATTGTCACTTAATGTGTTTATTATGTAACCTTTAACATGGGTATCATAATAAATTTTACAATAAGGAAATTCAAATACATCGAAATTATTTTTTGTATTTTAATGTTTTATTTTTGAACAATTTTGTATGAATAAGATAACTTAAAAAGATCTCTGTGATTTTTTCAGTCAAGATTATTTTTTGACAATTCTTTAAGAAGTTTTCTGGTTAATATTGGTAGGTTTATTTTAATCAACATGATGTCATTTGTAGGTGATGACGGCAATAATTATTTTAACTAATATTAATTAAGAATATTTTTAAGTCATTAATTTGGATTTTTTCAGTGATGTTATAGAAAATTCTAGTTTTGAAAATCCTACTCAATACATCCCTATAAAGACGTGGGAAGAGAGAATATAAAAAGTTTAAATTATTATTTTTTGGGTATAATTTAAAATTATCCCATTTAAAAAAAAACTTATATAAAATTTATAAAGTTTTCATTTCTTTAAAAAAAAGTTACCTAACCAATATATTTTATGATCAAGTATTTTAATTTTTGATGTTAGAAAATTTTGATGTTAGATATATAAAATGTTAAATTAATTATCTTTTATCAAAATATGGTGTCTACGTATAATATAGATATTCTCTGGTTGAATGTTACACTTAATAAATAACATATTAGACTATCTATATTTAAGATACTAATATTTTTTCATTTTAATATAGGATCCACATGTTGAGTTAGATAATAAATTTGTAAATATGAATTGAATTTTGGCATAGGTTTTCACATTGATATTCAAATTGGGACTTCCTTGCACTACAACATTTTTTTATTTTTAGTAACATTTTTACAGTTATGTTAAATTAATAAGTTTTAATTATAAATAAAATAAACATAATATTGTTACATTTTGTAAATAAATGTTACAATAAATCACTTTATAGAGATGCAATAGAGCTGACTTCATGACTGAGTTATGCATGCTAAAGAAAAGTTACTTCCCTATATTGCCAAAAGACATAATTTTCAGCTTTAAAAAAAAATGAACACTATTAGAAAAATATATATTTTAATATTTTTAAAAAAATCCTTATGAAATATTTATAAATTTTGCTGTCAATAATAATTTTAAAAAAATTATTACCAAATTTATTTCATTTTTATTTATTTATTTAAGTTTGTATATTAAAAGAATTTAGGAAGTTACCGGATCTTTAAATTTTATCATTGGAAAAAAAAAGTGAAAGTAAGTTTTCTAATATTCTGGAGGGAATTTATAAAATTTTAAGAAAGTTATGCTTCCTCTTCCTTTTACTCATTTTTATTTTCATTCTTCTTCGGTTTTTTTATCATGATGGATTATTTTTTTTGGTTTTTATCAAAATAGGGTCCGTTTAAAAAAAATTACAAATTTAGGCAAGTGTCTAATTGGAACGACTTCTATGAAGTCTTACCAATTAGGCACGACTTCTATGAAGTCGTACCAATTAGGCACGACTCCTGCTATGTCATACTGAAGTCGTGCCAACTTGACACGACTTCTGCCACGTCATATTTTTTATTTATTTTATTGTTTATATATTGAATAGTAAGTTATGTAATGTTAAAAATTAATTTGATACATAATTTTCTAAGAGTGTTAGTTTTAAGGAAAAAAAACAGGTTTACGAAAAATATATGTATTATGAAAAATGTATTATTTTTATAAAATAGATATTATAATGTAAGATGAATTTTATATAAAAATATATCTGTCTTCTTGTGAATTAAATGTTTTAAAATATATAACAACACTGAAGTTTTTTTTCAACAATAAAACAACACTGAAGTATATAAGAGTTTTAAATTTAAAACATTTAGTTGATTATGATCGAAAACCGCTGCACCCACCCACGTCTTGGAGAGTTCAAGACCAGGTTACGTTGGTGTGCACCACTGAAGCACACCACCGCGGCACCTGCTTGCGCTGCACCAAGAGGCGCTGCTTGATTGTGCCCGCAACGCGCACACCAACAAGAACGTAGGAGCCGCGTCACTGCCTTGCACCTGAACGCAGAATCTCAAGATCAAGAACCACTTGTGCTCTCCACATACCATTTCTTCAAACACCAAACCCCATACAAAACACGATGACACCAAGAACGCAGCCAAGACGAAACCCTAGCTGTGTCAGGACAAGGTAGTAACATGGGGCAGGTGATCATTTGAAGCCTTTAAGTTTTGTTACCCTTACATTTTCTGATGTGTTCATTCGTGACTAGCTATTTGAATGCAGTATTTTATTTGGTGACAGAGTTCTATCAAAATATAAAGATTGGTCGAGGATTAAAATCCAAAAGTGTTTAGAATTTCCTCTATTTGATTTTTTCGGATTTGATCACCAAACATAAGGATTCCGTTGTCATTTGTTTCTCTGCCGTGGTGTTTGCATTATTTTACATGCTACGTCTTATCGATCATGTTGTGAGTGAATATCACTCTTGGTTTTGAATTTGTGTTATTGTTTGTATACTTCGTCTTTTTGAGTAACGATTATGTTTGAATCTTGTTGTGCATTTATTCGTGACAGGCTAAACTTGTTTGGATTTTCTGTTTTTGGTAACCTGAACTCTTTAGTGTACTTATCATTTCCCCCGAATTCTTGATTGTTGTTTTGAGGGGTAGGGTTTGGGAAAAGTCAGAAGTCTTCTGGGTTTTTTGGATTAGGAATTGTCCAAGTAACAACTGTGTATGTACAAGTTTGATACATGTGGCCTGGCTTCATTTGTGTGGCTTCTTCTTCAACACCATCTTCGCGGAATAGTAGGATCCAATTTTGTTGCCTCTCGAATTTGAAGTACACTAGACGACATTATTTGATCCGCGTAGATGGTGTTGCGGCAGTAGCTACACGGATGAGAAGGGTTGTAACCACAGTTCAACAATTTGAGTTTCTGACCCTAAATTCTAAAGAGTTTACAACGACTACAACTCAAGATATCCTAATTTCTCGATGAGTTTCGTCTCTATTGTTGGATTGAATGGTGTTCGATATTTGAATTATTTTCTCTACTTGATCTTCAAGGATTGAATTGTGGAAATTCTGTTTTTTGTGAAGCTAAATATTTCTTTGATGGTTTTTTTATAATCCTGGTTGTATTTTTATGTGTATGGTGTAAGTCAAAACATGAATAAACGTAAATTGAACACATACAATTTATGTTCACAAATAGATCTTATCATATCATGATTCTTACACAATCATACAATCAAGAAGGAATAGGCACTTACCTGATCCATGAGTGATCCTAATTGAGCAGTTACTTTATCTCCTTTATCCCAATCTATCTCTTGCAATTCCGTTCTTGTCACATACTTTCGTGATGGTTAATAGTGAGACAACTATTATTTGCAGAGACAGAACCCTATAGCCTTTAGTACCCAATCTCCATCAGATGTAGGTTTTCCATTAGGTATATCATCAGATATATATTTCT
>Ga0123342_1007070_pt1 | contig 15112 bp, 13 predicted proteins | sample Turbeawhitnodule_FD_89960 | JGI IMG/M metagenome (GOLD analysis project Ga0123342, IMG submission 89960) | Root nodule microbial communities of legume samples collected from Mexico - Turtle bean Mexico white nodule | ecosystem: Host-associated > Plants > Roots > Nodule | place: Mexico: Nepantla... | reverse complement strand
TTTTAAAAATATTAATTATTTTAAAAAATCAGCTAAATTTGCCAACAAAATTGGAAATTTCATTTGAGATAAAATACATTGAAGTTGTCAATCCAGTATTCAATTTTATTTAAACTAAAGTTGTCAATCCAGTATTCAATTTTATTTAAACTGAAGTTGCCAATCAGGTTGGAAACTTTAATTAAAAAAAGAAAAGTAGAGGGATTAATGAATTTAATTTATGTTGCCTACACCATTGACAACTTTGACAAAAAAAATGCTCATTCTTGTAATATTTTCTGAATCTGCCCACTTACGTAAATCTAAAAAAAAAACTGCACCACTTTGGTAAAATTCTCCACTTTTTCACAGTATTTGTTCTTCAAGTGTCAATTGTTCCTAAGAAAAAGAGAGAGATTAAATAAGAAAAAAAATATATAACTTGAACTTATTAACATGATTTTATAAGATTATTTATCAAGTATATTTGTACTAGTCTCATTAATGGACCTTACTTAAAATAACATAACATGTTTTTTTTATCTTTTTATCAACAATGAATAAATTAAATAAAAAAAATATTTAAGGTATTCCCATCCATAAAATAACATAACATATTGATTAGAAGAAAATGAACCAGAAGAAACATAACGTATTGATTAATGAACTACAAGAATACGAATAAGTGGAAAATTAATTTCTAACCACATTTATTCATCTTAAAACTATAATTATCTTTGTAAGATACATAAAAAATAATGTGTTCATACCATCATCATTTAAACACTTTATAAAACCAAATTTATGTTATGAAGTCGAAGGAGAAGGTATAGAAAGTTTGGTTGCTATAGAACCACCATTGAAAATTATCTCTTTAAAGTAAAAAATATGGTAATTTAAAAAAAAAATATATATATATATATATATATAATTTTAAATGCTAATTTCTATATGCATATTTCGTCATCTCAAAATAAAATCTCTTCTAAAAAAATAAAAATTGTATAATTTCAACTTAGTATAATTATTAAATAAAATCTTGCATCCATCTTTTATAAACTAAAAAAACCCTAGTATATTTAAAAGTAATATCATGATTAAATAGTTAAAATATAATAACTTCATATTAAAGATGAAGTACTCATAATTATTTATATACTTAAGAGTGTAAAAATAAATAAATTCAATCACTATCAAATTCTAAATAGATATTGTATTCTCTAGGTTGAATGGTCGAAATGACAAAAAGTTGACAATATCGTAAAAAGTCAAATTAAAATGAATAAATAATAAAATATTGTAGCAAAGTCTAATAAATGGGTCCAAATATATATAATATGATTAATAATTATAAGGTGCGAAGAGTAAAAGTCCAATTAAGTAAAAAACTCAACAAAAGAATGATATAAATAGGTGATCTCCTTAAGAGGTAGAGTGATTTTTATCTAATAAATATACAAATTGATTATGACTTTATCATCGAAACACCTTGCAGGTACACACACCTGCCCTGGAGTTGACCCACAGCTTAGAAGCTGGAAGTTGAATTGACTAAACCCAACAAGCGAGAGCCCATATCACACACCCAAGAACCAACCCAAACTCAAATCAGTGAACCTCGTAGCCGAAAGCACAAGTCAATATCAAGAGATCGAGAAGCTGAGAAAATCGAAGGAGAAAGAGTTAATTATTTCTAGACCCTGTAAAAACAAATATAATATTTGATATTGCTAAGGTATAGTGAGTTCAAAATGGGCCACGCTACCAATCTCTAAATTAGGTAAAAAAAAATTACATACTTATTGGAAAGGGTAAATTTCTTCCCAACTTTAAGGTCTCAACTACAACACAATACATCATAAACTTACACACACAAAAATAATACTCATTACTATACTACTTATGATGCTCTCCTCACCACAATCTCTAATATCTTATGCTATGTTTGGATTAGAGGGTGTGAGGGATTGGAAAGTTGAGGGTGTGGAAGAGTGTAAGTGTGAGGATTTGAGAAAAAAAATATGAAGAAAGTTGAGGGTGTTTGGATTGGGATATGTTAAAGTGGATGTGTGATGAAAGATTATTGAAGTTTGTGAGTGATGTGATGGTTGTGATAAAATTTAATTTTTAAAAATATGTAAAAATGTAAGTTTACAAATTCATCCTTGTTTTTAAAATATTTAAATAATAAAATATGAAATATAAAAAAATACAAGTCCCTTTTAGAACATAAAATTTTGTCATAAAAAATTATAAATAATATGATGAGTGTGATTGAAAAAAAAATTACAAATTCATTTAATATATAAAAAAATTAATTAAGTATTTTAGATGATTAATATTATTTATTATTATATAAATTTATTTTTATATAAATAATTATATTTATTTTTATTATTAATAATAAAATTATTAATACTTAATATAAATAAAATAAAATAAAAAAATTAATAATAATATTATTATTATTTATTAAAATTATTTGATTTACATTTATTATTATTATTTTAAAAATATATTTTAGTTAATATTATTATTTATAATTTTATTATTATTTTATAAATTAATTTTAAATATTATTATTATTTTAATATTTATATTATTAGTATTAATAATACTTTATATTATTATTATTAGTTACTTGTTTATTTGAAATAAAATTAAAAAAAATAAATTATTTTAATTATCTTTTATTATATATTGAGAGTAAAAGTGTAAGTTGTAGAAGTCTATGTGCCTTTCTCTTTTTCCCTTCAACTTTCTCTTCACCAATGAGAGGCACAAAAACTCACCCAACTTTCTCTTTCCACTCCCATTCTCACTCATGCATCACTTGAAGTAAACGGGGGTGGCACCTCAAATTCATCAGCGGCTACAATGTCACCCCCAAAAGCAAACACATCGTTAGTGATTAGTGTTGAAAATTGATAAATTTTGATCTTAAATATGACTTTTTTAGGTGCTTACAACTCTGATATGTATTAGTAATTTTTTTGTTTAATTTTAATCTTAATTATATTTATTATAATTTTACATTTTTATTTGTTTAATATAGGATAATTATTCTCCATCAAGCAAAACTTCAAATACTTAAATTTGACACAATGACACTCATTTAAAGGAAGTATTAACTTATATGACATTTATTCAAGTAAAATATCAACTCATTTGACACTTATTCAAGTAAAGTATTAACTCATATGACATTTATTCAAGTAAAATATCAACATTTGACACTTATTCAAGTAAAGTATTAACTCATTTCACTTAATGTTATCCACCCAAAAATATCGAGTGAAGAATTAAAATAACATGATGTAGAAACAATTGAAATACAAAAACAAAATTAAATTTTCTATTTAATTTTTTTTATAAATTATTGTAAAATCAAATTTGATGAAATAAGTCAGATTTAATTTTAAACAAATGTAATGTCAGAAAAAATGATTTTCTAAACTTTTAGTACCTAATTCATAATTACAGATGATTTTTAATTTCATATTTCTCATGGTTTAATAAGATGATTTTAGAAAAACTATGATATACATATCTCATTCATGTGCCTTATCATTTCATCACAATTTCTACTTTAAAATTTATTTAGCTCAAAAAATATATTTAATATTGTAAAAACATAGATAAGAATTATGAGCAGACCTTAATATTATTATTGATTTTACCATCATTAGCTCTTACCACTTATGAATATTAATTCAGATTATATTATAAAAATATATGCATTTTTTTTCTTATTACGAACTTAACGCTCCACATTATCCACAATTAAAATCAATATTAAAATATCAAACTAACACATCTCAAGCTCACCAATCCATTGAAAATAGATGTCATTCACCTCAAATTCATACCGAACAAAAAATTCTAAATTTAATCCTATCAACAAATGTTTTAATCACAAATTAAAAATTATTAATCATAAGAATAACCAAAATAACATTAACACTTTTTTATACCAAATATTTTAATTCAAACTCTTCAATTGGTGTCCAAAAAGCCTCTTCCCATTTTTTTGGAAATTGGAAAAACATGCTTCTAATTTCCATGTAATAGAGAATTAAGCTTTTTAGTCTACAAAATAATTTATAGAAATAAGGAAATTGACCAAACAAATATATTAATCTCACACTATTCAATAATTTGCCATAGATTGAAGCAAGTTATATGACCATAGACAAAAAGCAGCAAGGGAGAAAAACAAAACCAGAAAAAACAGTAATAAAACATGAAAAGCAACACTTCAAATTCAAACTAGGGACAAGTTTTCATGTTTCTTCCATTTAATAATACCAAGGTATATTTTCAGTATTACACAAGAGCATAGAGATTCTCTCTGCAGCTCCATAAATGTTTGTAGTAGTACAAAATAAGAAAATATATCACCATAAATGGTCTCAAAGTTATTGTCATAACTATATTCAACTCAGTGACAAGAATAAGATAATAAATTAACAGAAAAAGGGGAAAAAACACTAAACAGAACAAGTAACGGAGTTACAGAGATGAGAATTGAATAATCACAAACCATGTGAAAAGATAGCACGACCGAACCCCAACGTTGTCTTGTTCGAAAGACCATTCACCTCAGGGTCGAGTTTTTGCGTGGTTCTGGCTGGTTCAGATTTGCACCTTGTTAGCACCAAAGGACGTGCAGAGTGGGAGTCCTCCCTTGCTTTTTCTGACTCCATTATCCTCTCTCTCAGTGACTCCTCAAGCTCTTTGAAGAACCGCAACTTCGCCTCAAACTTCAGGTCTCTGTTTTTCTCATCGGGCACTCTGTTTTCAGCCTCTGTCTCTTCGTTCCAGATCCTTCTCGGATAACTGTACGGTGCGGATCTGCAGCGCATTAATAACAAAGCGTTCCTCGGTGGGGCAGTTGTAGTGTTTGAAACGAAAGCGCCTAGGGTAGCTCTGTTTTCACTTTCTGAGTCATCGTAATTAGGGTTAGACCTTGCCATGAAATTCAGCTCTGTTTTCGGCGAAGCTTCTGTGACTTTAGAATCCCTTTTGTTTCTTCTAGAGAATCCCCAATTGGGCCAAACTCGTTTGCACTGAAAGGGGAAACAAAAACAGGGTTTCGCTAAACGGTTGAAAAGCAGGGCACGCGGGACCCACCAACTGCACCGGCACTTTGTCGAAGCTCCTTCGGCGGCGACGGGTACCCTTTTGGTGGCGGAGCGTTTAACACGGACTTGGCCCATGCACGTGACTTTTGGGGAAGAGGGTTCTTGGGTTTCAATGGCGGTGTTCTTCTTCCTTAGAAAAATGGTGGTGGTGGATCTCGACCTTCCTCTGCTTCTGCTTCCGGCATTGTTTCTCAAAAATCTCATCAACGGTGGTGGAAACTTATCGGTTCGACCCGGACTTGAAATGGGTTTGGTATGTAGTTTCATGTTGCTCTGTTGGTCTCTCTTCAGCAACCAAACACTCTGCTCTGTGTCTTACTCTTGTGTTCTTTGTTTTTTTGTATTTTTGGTGGCAGAGAAAAGCTTAAAGAGGGTAAGAAGATAGTAGTGTAAGTATGAGATATATCTCTTTCTTTTACTCTACTCTTTCTCAAATTTGGTACACTTGACTTTTATGCTCTGCCATAGCTTCTCTTTCTGGTTAAAAAAACTCTATTTTTTACAAATTTGTTTGTTTCCAAGTAAATTTGATTTTGATCTTATCCCATTGATGGATGAGTTTTGATGATATTTGGAATGTAAGGTTCTCCTTTATAGTTTATGTTTTTTAATTGTTTGAGTTTAGTTTGTGATTTTAAAGATGCATTTAATTTATTCTGATCTTTAAAAGTCTTATTTATCACAACTTTCATTTTTATTTAAGTTTTTATAATTTAAGAATTGTATTTCATTTCTGTCATAAATTTACAATTGCAAAATAAAATTGATTAAGTACAACTATTGTGTGACCAATTTATTTAAAAGAAATTGCAACTTTAATTTACAGTGAAAAAAATACAATGTTTATAGTTATGAATTCAACTCAAATAATAATAAAAATTTAAAAATCTTTTAAAGTTGTGTTTGCAAGTACTATTGTTTTAAATTTTTAAAAATTTAGAATTTTAATATTTTTTTAGTATGACTTCTAAATTTATACAAAATAATAATAATTTGATAAAGTTGTGTTATGCAAGACTGTTTTTTTAATACAATTAAAAAATTCTAAAAGTTGTATTTGAAAGTACAATTCCAAATACAATTTATGCAATTATGTAGTTTAAAAAAATATACATTTTAGTTTAAGAAACAAGTACATTTTTTAGTCATTTTCCAAAACATATATATGGATAATATGATTAATAAAACATACATCTGTTTTTATATATGTTTATATATATAGAATATCATAAAAAAGGGAAAAACTTAAATATAATTAATAATTTGACTAATAAAAGGAAGTAAAAGAATATGAGATGTTAATGAAATATTTATATTTAAAACATATATCATATATAATACTTTAAGAGAACACGTGTCATCAGTTTTAGGATTTATTTTTTTTTCAAGACATTTCTACAGAATAGATCTCGTTCAAAAATGATGTGTTATTCATCCTTATCCCAGGTTAAATAATTTTACCCAATAATAAAAATTATTTCACAAATTAGTATTGTGAAAATAACTGTCAAAGTATTAAATATTAAAAATTTATTAAATAATAAAACTAATCTGTAATTTGTTTTTATAATTGTTTTAAATGTACACAATTCTTTAATAATTTTATCTTTATCAATATAAGTCTTTTTAATAATTTTATTATTTATAAAAACTACCTATAATAAATATTAGTTATCCTTAAATATTATATAATTATAACCTAATAAAACTAACAAAAATATTTATTTTTTAATTTTTTCATAATAATTTTATTTTAATCATTATTATCATTTTTAATTATAATCAACATTAATAAGAAGGTTTTCCTTCTTATTTTCTTTTATATAGTGCTTAAATCCTTACTATTTTACTTGTTTATGTAACTGCTTTTCAAACTTAATTAACCATCCACAATAAAATAACTATCTACGATCAAATTATAAAATTTATTTATTTTTTAGTTACATTTTATAAACATTATTTTTATAATTTTAATATTTTTATTTTAATTATTATTATAATAAATTTGTTTTTTTATCATAAGAAAAAAAAGGATACGCATATTTGTAGGTACATGTGTTTTTACTAATAATTAGAATGTGTTTTTACTAATAATTAGAGAGAGAGATGACGAACTAATTCTATTGTTGCCTTTAAATTAGTTTTCCTGAATAGTATAATTTGTATAAATTCAAACGAAAAATAATGTGTATAAATTTACTTTTAAGAGTTTTTTAAGTAATTGAATTGCAATAAGAAAGAAGACGATGATGAATGTTAATTTCTATATACTTTATGTATTTTTAATTAAAGACAGATCTCTTTTAATTTGATTAAATTACTATAACGGTATAATTTTACTTTAACAACATCTAATGTAGCTTTGATACAATCGAGAACATAAATAAAATAGCATTGAAATTATTCCCGTTTAACAAGTGATCTATAAAAAAGAATAACCTTGTTTTTTTTTTTAATTTAAATTTAACATTCCAAACATACTTCTAAAACAGTGTCGTTGGGAGAATTTGATTGTATTATGTCCCAGAATACCTTGAAAACAATATTGTTAGGATATTTTATAATTATTGTTATGGTTAAGACATGTATAAACACTAAAAAGATTGATTTGACCTCTAATAATGAGCCCGCATGGAAGGAAAAAGGAGGAAGAAAATCCATGGAGAGAGTGGGTGTTCAGTCATTTGAATGTTCTTCTTCACCAAATCAATTTCATCATTCATAAAATTATTTAGACATTGACATATTCCTGCCCCACGTTGTTCATCATTCTCAGTTAATTCCAAAACCTATACACAGGAGCAGAGGAATTCCAGGGAAGGAAGAGTGACAAGCTTTTTTTCAATTCACGTCAACTTAACTGTTTGCTGGTGTCCGTAATTGTTGTGCGTTCAAATAGCCACTGAAAGCAAAGCTTGCGTGTATTGAATTCTCCAAAACAGTGCCTCTTATTATAACTTCCAAGCTTCAGTCTGCTAAAACGCAATTGATTTCCTTGTTACAATTTTGGGTTTTGCATTTAAGACGTTTTCGACCATGCACATGTATATATAGAATTTGAACATGTAACATATCCTTCAAAAAATTGTTATAAATATTTACAAACCTCATATTATTAGATTAAATTTTAAGTTTTAACATGTTAAGTTAAGAATATGTGCGTTAAGAATATGACACACATGAATCGTATCAAAGCAATGACATTATTTTTTCTCACGTAAGAGATAATTATTTGAATATGGATTCACATATTTTGATATTATTTTTAATACAACTAAATTTAGGTCAACTTGATTTGAACTAGTATCAACCATATAAGAAAATCTTTCATTATTTGTTTTGGACAATTATTCATTCTGCTAGTTTACACTTTCCAAGAAATTGTCATCACTTCACGGAACAAAGAGAGAAAAATAGAAAGAAAGGAGTCTCCAAAAAAGTGAAACCCCACCACGATGGGCAATGAAGCACAGATTCCGCTGATAGCGCTGTGCTTCTTTCCATTTTCCAATCCTCACCTTGTTAGACTTTGAAGTGTGGTGAGTGCAATCCTATTTTTCAGTGACAAGACTCTAGAAAGTGGGCTGACCCACAATTTCCCAACAAGAGAACCAAAAGTCAAACAAAAGGCTGAATGAAACACCCTTTTCTCCTTCTGCTACTCATAAATATAGCTTGACCATAAACACAAATCAAATGGTCCCCAACCAAATCAGTCTGGAATCACTCAGAGTTTGGCTCCAAAAAGTAGACGACAAAATATAAAATAATCAGATCTCCTACTTTGTATAATATACTATACAGCACTAACATGGGCTGCTCAGCAAGTTACATGTATTAAAAATTAATACGGGGAGAACTTGATGCTAATGGAACATTTCGGTATCTGAGTACCGAGTTGCTGTATTTTATAATCATATCTACCTAAACAATTTATACAACATAAGGCATTATAACTAGGTTATACTAAGGATGAGAGTTGTGAACTGATTTAGCATTTAATCCGACTACAGATACAAAATTTATATACCTTGTACAATTGTATTCCTACAGAGATCAGTGTCGTTTCACATGTATCACGACCAAGATTCAGAATCAAGAGGTCTTTTCGTCCCAACAACTGAATGCTTCGACTCAAAGTCTATGTTATTGTTGCCACAATCGCTTGCTCCCTTTGGATCACTGAGAGCTTGAGTTTCATCATCTGAGAAAAAATGTAGTAGTGTTAGAGAGACAGGTTCCACTAATGAAACCTAGTTACGCAAAATGAATTTGAATAAAAGATGGTCTTGGTAAAATTATCAATAATAGTTACAAGGAAAAGAATACTTGCAGACTTGTCAAATAGAACGAACTACATGATGTGATACTTAAATATTGAGGTTCTTCTACCTAATAGACTAGTCTTCTGAATTTAGTTACTCTCTTGTGAAACAATTGGTGCTTCATTGAGTGTTGGACCATCAAAATACTTAAAAATAGTTCCAAAGGAACCACCAAAATGTTATCTAATGACAAATAGCAAGTCTATGAGAGCGTGTGTAATTATTCTAGATTTGATCATGCCTGAAACTGTAGATAGCGAGAGCTCAGTAAGGTGTTTGACACAATTCTTCAGTGCCTGGAGTTCAGCTTCCTTCTCATGCAGATTTGATTGAGCTTGGTGCAGTTCAGATTCTAGCTCCATGATCTGATTTTCTTGCTGCTTTATCAGTAAGTGGCTTAATTTCTGATGCAGTTCAGAAGCGGACACTCCATGAGATTCAGAATAATTAAAATTCTGGTCATCTGTTCCATGATAGCCTTCACCTGGAGCTTCAAACTGCACCGAATTTCATTGATTAAACACTGAAATCATGAAGAAAAAAATGTTGCTCGACCATGCATAATTAGATATGGAAAAAAATGGACTACAATGCTAGTGGTTTTCTCCTTCAAGCTGCAGAGGGAAGTGGCGAGAAATAACTAAATTTAGACAGTCTAAAAGCATGTTTCTCCTATTAAATATAAGTTAGGTCACACAGTCATCAGAGAATGCTTCCCCTAGTTCTCCTGCATCAACACAATACACACATCGGATGGCAAAAAATAAATTGATTAAATTATCTTCAGAAAAACAACATTGAAATGCAATTTGAGTTTATACTGCTGTCTCTACTAAACAATGGTGCAAAGAAGTTTATTGACAAAGCTGATACAAGAGGAATGGGAGCAAATATACAGTTTGAATGGTTAATAAACAGATTTCTCAGAAAAGAGTCCAGAGCAGGAGAAAGAAAGCCACCATTGCTCGGGGTGATGAAAAAAGAAAATAGAGAAGGAAAAAGTTGCACCGTAGAATGACAACACACATAACTATCAGCACTCTGCTCACTACATAGATGCACATTTAATATATTATGAGTGTGAGACAACAAAAGTAAGAATGCTCCCCAGAAGTTCACCTCATCTAAGCATGGCTTTGTTTCTTCATAGCAAGGGGCGCCAGTAGTACACCCAGAAAGCTTTTGGAGTTCAAACTCAAGTTCTGCTTCCAGTTGATCCATTTCCAGAACCTGCGGTTCTGGTTCTTCAGTCAGAGCACTACTCCCACATTCACCACAATCATTTACAGCAGGACTCCAAATTTTGAGATCAGTATCTCTGAGCTCACTGTTTGTATTATTGTGCATTGCTACATTCCTGCCTCTGATTTTGGAAGAATTCCTAGCACCATTGCCAACAGAATCCAAATTTTGAAAATCACATGACGATTTTCTTTTGTTGACCTCAGATTTCAGTTCCTGAACGAGTTTAGCTGTCTCGTTCAAGGTCTTGTTCAGCTTGTTGATCTCAGCTTTTCCAGCAAACATCATATACATGATGCCAAGGAAAAGTCCCCAATCAAACAAGGAGTTATCTGAAGGAGAAGCTAAACTCAATTTCCACCGATTAAGAACAAGAAGATTCATGCTTTAAAAGTAAAATACCTTATTACAAGGTTCAAAAATCTTAAAAAAAATAAAGAAAATTATTTTTTAAACCAATTAGTCATCTACCATAAAGCAAAAAAGGCACACAAGCAGATTGAACAGATCCAACAACACAACCAAAAAACAGTTGCACCAATATAACAAAGAAACAACAAAATAATGAAGAGATTATGCTTTTAAAAAGTTCTTAACATTAAGAATCCTGGTTCTAAAAAATGGTCCGCAAATACAATTTTCGCCACAAAGATTTTTGGAGACAACATGATCTCGCAATCCCAATTCCACCGCATTTTTCTGCAATTTCCCGCAACACTAAAAATTGGGACCAAACTGCTACCACACATATCATGCATAATCATAGGTGCAGCCAATTCAATGATCTCTGCCATCTGTGAAATGATTCCATGGAAAACAGCCATTTCGTTCATGCATGTAATTTCTAATGTCAAAATACAACATCATTAACCCTCTGAAATTTCACAAACAAATTTTCCCTATTTAAAAATCATACACAGAGGCCTTAATTTTCAATCAAATTTCATTAACGATAAAACATTATGACCTCTATACACCAACACCTTCAAAACCTCAATTACGCTGTACATACAACAAAACTACCATTCTCACGGACCTATAAATTAGTAAAACACAAATCTAACCTTTGCAACAAGGAAACGGAGCCTTCGCAGCTACATTTTTTGCAATTTCCCTCTTCTTCAAGTGAAAGCGTAATCTCCTTCCACCGCTCATCTGCTCCGGTCGCACCTCAACCTTCGGAGCCCTAACTCTGATCTTGGAGGCTCGGGATCTTCTACTCTTAGGTCCACCCTGTTGTGAGCTGGAAAACGTAAAGACTCCATCACGCTGAGAAGTGCTTTCGGAAGTGGCAAAGGTAAAAGAACTTGGATCGTCGATATTGGCGTTTTCAACCTCACCGGCGTTCCTGTGATTACTAAGGAAGCGTTTGGTGGCGAAACCAGTGGATCCAGCCACCGCAACGACCAAGAGAAGGTGCCACATTCAGAAAAGGGAAATCTAAACGCCGTGAATTGTTCAACAAAGTTTATCACAGTCACTGATAATCACAAACCTAAGAGAACGCGTTGGTTGGTTCAGTGTGCAAGTGTTAAAAAGAAAAAAAAAAAAAAAAAAACGTGCTGTTATAACTTTTGCATCACGTGCGTCACGTGCTTCCCGCTCCTTTCCATATTTGTATATCATTACCATTAATATAACAGATTTTAGTACAGTCAAAAAAAAATATATATTAAATCTTAGTTATTTTAATTCTTATTTTATAGTTTCACAATCCTATTGACTAAAATCAATATAAAATAACCGTTGCTTGAAGAATTTAATTTTCGATTGCACAATTTTTACAATTTTAAAATAAATTAATTATTAATTTAAGAAACTAACATGGTAAATTATCGTTGACCGAATCACTCACCTTCATCCAAATGATGAAATCATTTATTTATTTCAAACTAATTAAGGGTATATATCATTAAATTTATTTATTTATTTCAAACTAATAATTAAGTTTTTCTGTTAGAATTTTTAAAAAAATTGATTCTTGACCAAATTGTTTGTGATGGAAGTTTACTTACTTCTTAACCGAGTTAGATTAGTCTAAGACTTCGAGACATTAGTAGATCAAGTTCAGAAAAAAAGTTAAGGGTTTTCATATATTTAAAATATGATAACATTTAATTGTAAAAAAAATTAAAATTTTAATAAAAGACACATTTCTTATTTATTTTTTTAAAATATGAATATTTAGTCAAATATATAAATATTTAATAATCACTTCTAACATTACACTTCTAAAATCTAAAATATGAATATTTAGTCAAAAAAATTCCTTTTGATACTTTTTTTTTTCTTGTATGCCAGTTTTTTAATATACAAAAGGTTAAATTGTTGTTTCATGGCATTAAAAATTCGTTGATAAATTTATTTATATAGTCTTGATTCCTCTTATTTCTTTTAGTGATTGAACATTGAATTTTATATATACAAATTTATGATATATGTGAAGTTTTTCTTTTGCAAATCTAAAAATGTATATTTTAAATTGAACAGTGTTTAAAGAATCATGAAATTATTTAGTGATAGTAAATTAAATCGAGATATATTGAATGCCACGTTTTAAAGAAAACATTCTTTACATTAATTAATTATTCATTTGTTTATATATTATTATTAAGGTTTGGGGATTAAGGAACATTTTTATAGGACATTTACTATTAACTATTTCTTCAAAAACATGTCAATGAAAGAAACGAGAGTAAAAATGTTGAGGATATTTTTCCTATTTTAAATCATGAAGAAACAAAATATTTAAAGTCAAATACATAGGTTAATATTAGTAACTCCTTAATTAGCACATAATTTATAATCATCAAGTAAGAAGTCCGTACATAAAAAACGCTAATTATTTAGTATTAATTAATTATTCGTTCATTTTATCTGACTATCAAAATGAATGATAATAAATAAAACATTTAAAAAAATTATGAATTTTCATGTTTGTGATGTGTTAATATTATTAATTTTTTAATTAGTACATAACTCACAATGAATTTAAGAACCATACAAATTGTGTTAATTATCTAGTATCAACTAATTTCTCGTTCTTTCTATCCAAATATCAAAATGAATGAAAACAAACTTTACATGAGATTGAAAAATAATGAATTTTTATGTTTATGAACATTTATCGCTCCATATTTTATGTAAACATGCAATCTCTTTCTACAAGTTTTCTAAATGAGATCAAAGAGTTAAATTAGCTTTTCTATGAAAAAAATAATTATATTTCTCTAGTTCCATATGTTTTCTATAATCAATATCTACTTCTCTAAACTTGTTTTATTTGTACATCAATTTGAATACATAGAATTGGCATTAATTTTTTTTTTAGGTTTATTATAAGTAAAGTATTTATATCCATTTATTTATGACAAAGATTTCAAGCTTAATAAAATGTCTTACATGTAAACAATAAGTGACTCAATGATTCCTAAATTTCCCCATAAGACGCATAGCAAACATGATATTTGAATCTCTCTCATATTTAAATTGTCTTTTGTTGTTACTTTGTTTAGTAGTACTTCCCATGCAAAGTGAGATGTTGATTGTGTTTCCTTCAAATCATGATGAACAAATTTGAATCATCCTCTTTTATACTATCTTTTAATATAAGATATGTTCATTTTATGATATACCTATTCAAATCATTTCCCTTCCAAACTCACATATCATCACCTATTTGTCTCAGAGATTTTATTTATAGTTGATTCATCATGCAGACTAATTTGGGCAGTTTCCAATCAAATCATTCCTTTCTCCACCTTAGTGTCAATTTCCAAGAGTCAATATTTCATTTACCTAACCCCTCAGTTGTTGTCTTCTTTGATAACAAATTACCACATATCTCGGGAAACCTTTTTCTTGAACATTTCCTCTTCAATCCACTTATCCTCCTAAAACTTAATATAAGTGTCTCTTCTAACCTTCCATTCCACGTTTGTATCAAACAATTTCTTCTACATGTTTGTCCTACACATCTTTCTAAGATCCCTCCACTATTAATAATCATACTTAAATATTTTTTTATCATTTAAAAGGAGCAAATATATGTATTTAGCCTCCAAAACCCCCTTCTGCAGTCTTTATTTTTTTTTTCCTAGTCTCCATTTCTATTTGACCAAAATTACATCTTTAAATAATTGTATATCCTTAATTCCTACATTTCCCTCTTCTTTTGACTTGCTCAATGTCTCCTATTTCACTTATGTAATTCACTTTTTTTCCCAAAACTTAATATAGATGTCTCTTCTAACCTTTCATTTCACATTTGTATCAAACCATTTCTTTTACATGTATGCTCTACACACCTTTCTAAGATCCCTCCACCACCAAAAATCATACTTAGATACTCTTTTGTAACTTAAACTGAGCCAAACCAAAACCTCCTTCCACAATTATTGTTTTTTTTTTTTTTTTTGCTAG
>Ga0123342_1007069_pt1 | contig 15113 bp, 9 predicted proteins | sample Turbeawhitnodule_FD_89960 | JGI IMG/M metagenome (GOLD analysis project Ga0123342, IMG submission 89960) | Root nodule microbial communities of legume samples collected from Mexico - Turtle bean Mexico white nodule | ecosystem: Host-associated > Plants > Roots > Nodule | place: Mexico: Nepantla... | reverse complement strand
GTTAAAAAACCTCCGTTATTTTGTTGAGGTTTTAGAAAAAAACCTCCATTAATTAAATCAATTCCTAAGGTTATGTTAACCTCCGCTAAATAACCTCCACTAAAACCTTTTTTTCTTGTAGTGGAAGCTACACCAACATGTTTATATTATTCTGATTGGTGTCTTTAGGTGCATCAAAAAATATAAAGGTTAGTGGTGTTTTGTATACATCTATTTGTATAAGGGTTGTGATATCCCTGAAATACCTTTATTATTTATTTATTTTATCGATAAAAAAATCGTACCATTTATACCACTTTAGTTATATTATTTTACACGGAATTCGAACCTTCCCTTCTAAATTTATAATTTGTTGAGAAAAAAGTTATACTAGTTTTTATAACACTACAAGAAAATCATGAAATAAAAATCGATTTTAGAAAAAAAAATAATTAGTTGGTATAGTAACTAAATTAGAGACAATTTTAGGAACTAAATAAATTTTTGGTTTCTAAATTAGTTTTTATTATTGTTAAATGGTTTCTAAATTGATATCTGATTAGTAACCAAAGTTTTTGCTACCAAATTTAGAAACTAAATAATTGACAGTTAAAACCTTGGTAGTTAATTAGATACCAATTTAAAAACTATTTAACAATAATGGAAACTAATTTAAAAATCATTTTTTTTTAGTTTCTAAAATGGTCTCTAATTTAGTTATTATTGTAATTAATTATTTTGATCTCTAAAAATTGATTTCTATTTAATAATTGTATTGCAGTGTAAAAATTCGTTAGAATCTAAAAATTGTTTTTTATTTAATAATTTTATTTTAATGTAAAAATCAGTTAAAATATAAGACATACTCAACCAAAGAATGGACGGTACAGTTTTTAGTGGTAGCAGAAAATCACAGAACTACTATATATACTATCTCTGGTTAGAATTCGGTTGTTCAGAAATAACGGTGGAATTGACTTTCGAGCACCATAAATATTACAAATAAAATAATGTAATAATCATTTAAAAAAATAACTAATTAGTTTTGTGATTAATTAAAATGTTGAATATTAATATTCATTTAATTATAGTAAATATAAGTTATGTGAAGTTGCTTCAAAGACATTCTAAGATGTTTATTCAAAATCAAACACTTACATAGTGCTTGATACAAGCAAAACAAGGTTCTTAATACAGGAGACGATGAAACCAGGAAAAGTTAACTAAATGGAAAACTTGTCGTCAGATCAGATAAAAGTGGTGTAAATTGTCATTAGACATTTGAGATTTAAACTTCTGATCAATAATTGCTTTTATTTTTTTTTTAATTTCATGAAAATAAAAGAAAAATCAATAAATAATCTACTTCAACATTGTTTTAATCCAAATCCAAATTTAGTTTTCCTTTTTTTATCCGTGCAAAATAAATGAATATAAAGTTTGGTCGATTTTATTTTTCTTTAAGTATATTCAATGGTAATTTCCTTAGCTTAAAAATTAAAATAAACAACAAAATCATAATAACTAATTACCACAGATAATAGAAGAAATGAATACTTCATCATCTGTATCCGAAGACACAAATGCATTAAAAAAATAAAATAAACAAATAATGATGGTTTAGTTGGTTTTATCAAACATGAAAAGTTCTTGAAACTATATGCAAAGACCAAAGTTTCAACACAACCAACATTTATCAATACGTGGAATGCTTAAGATCTTCCAAATGCTGAATCAAAGCACTTTGAGTTTTTCAACATCATCTTATTGAAACCAAGATTAAGCAAATCTTGTAAGAACTCAATAAATTCACAAGTGTAGGCAAAGCCTTTGTCTCTATCACTCAGTGCATTGTCTGTTAAACCAACACATAAGGAAATTACTTAAAAGACCCTCTCTAAACCCAAATGCTTGTTAGACACAAGTTGCTCAAAACTCCTTTGTTACAGTACAAGCAACACTTGAATCTTCAATGATCTAAGAAAGTTTCTCTGAAAAGGAAGGAAAAAGCAACTAATTATGTCATCCAAAAGTAATAAAAACAGATTCAAATGATAAAATTCATATTCATCTCTGTCAGAACAACCTATTACCATGTGTTCGATAAAAAAAAACACAAGAGTGTCTTAACCTGGAGAATTTTTAGTCTCAGAAAGGGCAATCATGGACTTAGAAGCTTCTTGAATGTCTCCAACACCAACATCATTAGTGGTTTCAAGTTCTATATTCATAACTGAAAAAGGTACGTATATTTGACCTTCACCATGTTCCTACACAGATTCAATCAATCCATGATAACATCAGCTTCAAGATGTGTAAGTTCAAGGTCACCATATTCATTGTATGTTTCAGTTTGGATGAACTAGGTTTTACAGTGGGAGAAAATATCTAGAAAGAGAATCTTCATCAACCATAACTAGAGACAACTTTTTTATTTTCAATTCTTAATGCAATATACCATACCATATCACATGTTCATAAAATCTTAGTTTTATTTAAACATAACTACCCGATTTCTTTTTGCTTCAGAAAATATGGGTTTATGTATTTATATTTTATGAAAAGAAAACGTGCAAACATTACTTTTTAGCACAGGAAGTTATGTATCTATATTTTACTACATTCAAAAGTAACTGATATATAAGAGAAATAATGAACTAACTGATTCGGAATCAGTTGACAATGCTATTGTCTTCGCATATGTTGATGTAGTTCCTTCTTCAAAACTTCTCTTTATTTCCTGTATAAAATCAATAAAGATATCAAAGTGTGGACTATACATATTTTCATATAGTAAAAGGAAAAAATAACTCAAGAATGCCTTCTGTGGTAGAGTAAAACTTCTTCATGTTTCCTTTGTTTTTGGATAAATGGAAAGAGTTTCTGTCAGGGATTTGTCTGACATGGAATCCTTTTGATCATTTAAACTTGTTAAGAAGTGGACTTTGTGCGTAGAATAGACTCAAAATGGTTTTGATACCATATTATGAAGTACACTTTAAGTCTAACTTAATCTCATAAAACCGGTTCATGAGGTGAGGTTTGCACCCACACAATGAAATGTCATAATCTCTAGTCGACGTGAGATTTCCAAAAAAACTAGTATTTGATATTTGTATAGTACTATTCTTACAACATGCATAATCTAATAGTGTGACATTATTTTAAGGAGGATTTATGGAAGAACTTTTGTTTTCTCATCTGGTTGTTGACTGTTCAATAGAGTAAAGCAATTAACTCCAACATTAATTAAGAAATTCTTGTTGAGGCCCTAATCATTGTTTGGTCTATATCTCCTATTTAGATTTAGTATTTGATTCAGTGTCATTTGCATTTAGATATGTTTACGAATATAGATTGATTTGTGCTGACCTGCAATGAAGTCAACTCACTCCCTGATGCTACTTCAGCTTTAGTCCCAATTCGAAAGTCTTCAGTGGCTTTTGCCATTTCATTATGATTGCTGATTTCTCTGCCTTTAGAGTCTTCATCAACATCATCCGACATCTCTAGTAATATGTTCTTTGTAAGCTGATTTCTCAGTTCTGACCCTATAATCAAAATTAAATACCTTTCAGAAAGTAATTCACAAGATTAAAAATGTGTGGTTTTAGGTTTAAATAATATTTTTATAGTTAAAAAGTATAAGAGCATTTGTTTACCTTTCTCTAATTTTTTTTTCATCCCGAAACAAAAATATTTAGAAATACTTTGTAAAAAAATTCTAAGCTTCATTTGTTTATTTTCTTCCATTTTTTTTTTTCTCTCTTTACTTTTGTACTTATTTCCTCTATCCAAATTACCATAAATGATACTTGTAAACACTAATTGTAAATATTATATTAATATCCATAACAAACACAAAGATTAAATGATAATTCTAAATAACATTTAATAATTTCAAAAGTGAATTCAACGTACTCATTTTACAACTTAAACTTCAAATAGACAATTATGACCCAAAATCGGAAACCCTAGAATAGAGAAGAAAAAAAAGTAACATAAGAGATTTTAATTCTGAGAGAAAAGAAGTAAGGGAGAAGGATTACTTGATAGGATAACAAGAAGCTGTGTGTTGTGTATATTTCTCTCACTCATTTTTTTAATTGTTTTGGGCTATTATTAGACTCCGGTAATGTATTTCCTTTTAATTTATATGATCACAAGTTAATGAGTGAGTTTGACTTATCATGGGTTCAATTTGAGCTAGTTTCAATTTTTACTACTACAAGAAAATCATTACATAGAAACCAATTTTAGAACAAAAAATAATTAGTTGTTATACTGCCTAATTAGAGACCATTTTAGGGACTAAATAAATTTTTGATTTCTAAATTAGTTTCTATTATTGTTAAATCATTTTCAAATTGGTATTTAATTAGCAACCAAGTTTTTTGCTACCAAATTTATAAACTAAATAATTGGTAGTTAAAACCTTGGTAGCTAATTATATACCAATTTAGAAACTATTTAACAATAATATAAACTAATTTAGAAACTATTTTTCTCTAAAAATTGGTTTCTATTTGATGATTTTCTTGTAGTGTTTAGTCAATACCAAAAATTGCAATTCGTACCCAACTCAAACCCATTAGGTAAAGAAAATAAATAGAAAAGAGAGTCATTATACCTGTAGAATTAGTATTTTGAGGATGGGTAACCATTGAGTTAGATGTTCCCTGCAAATATCTATCATTAACATCTTTGGTTGTAGCAGGCTCCATCTTAAGATTTAAATAAGGTATCACCATTTCTCCTTCTTCATATTTCTGAATAGATTCAGTGAACCATCGTCTTTTAGGTTATTAATGTTCACAATTAGTTGTATCCATTACTAATACATGTTTTATTAGTAAGTTTAAATGTTAGAGGAATAGAAAGTGTAAATAACGGCAAAGATTAGTATTCAAATCTCATCAATTAAATATTTTCACTTGAGTTTGGGTGCAATTTCCAGGAAAAAACCAATTGTGATTGTAAAAGACATATCATATTATTCATAAAAAATTATTTGTTCTTTAGTTTGAGTTTAAGTACCTCAATTTCTTTTTTATTTTGGAAAAATTTATAATATTCTTGATTCTTTCAAATGCAATAATGTAACAATAATGAACAAAAACCTACAAAGTTACTCTATGGTATAAGGGCATTATTGAAAGTTTGGTTTCATAAAATAAAATTGTTGTAAGAGTGTGAAATATATATGATAGGCGGGTAGAGTAATCACAATCTATCACAACTAAGATGAGACACTTCAGGGATGTCCCAATCCGTACACATTAGTCGAGTTCACTCCTAATAATTTAGTCTAATTGAACTCTATGTGAATGGGAATAAGATTTGGATGGATATGTTGATAGTCATCATCCGGAATATGCAGAAGAAGTCTTTTTTTCTTTTGCCTAGATAAATATGTGTCTAGATGAAATATAATTTTTCAAAGGTGACATTCTCTTAGTCGGATTAGTATTTATGCCCATTACAATGCATAAAATCACTATCATAAATATCCATGTGGCAGATAAATGTTAAGAAAGAAGGGAAGGACTAATAGTAGATTCAAGAACTGGAGGTGTGTGTAATCTTAATTAATTCTTTGTTTTTGTATCTATGCAAAGGTAGAGTTTGACAATTTTGTAAAGTTGTTACTTTAAAAAAAAGGTGGATCTGTGATGTCTGGGAAACACGAACAGAGTGGAGGCATGAGGGTTATTGAGATACAGTTTGGGGGCTAAGGGCTAACATTGTCAGGGCAACAGGTGCAATAGGATGTAAGAAGTGTATTATGCTATTTTTCCTGACTACTGAAAAACATGCTAGCATGTGTAGCTATGATGATATAAATTGTGTATTACCTGTAATTTCTATGAAATGCTTCATTTATGTTGCTGTAATGCACTTTAACAAACGCTAAGTGCAAACGAATAGTTACAAGATGTTCTCTATGGGGATATGTGATGCCTGAGGAAGACTAAAGAGTGGGGCCTGAGGGTTTTTGAGATACAAATTGGGAGTTAAGGCCTAAAATTTTTTATGGTAATTGTTCATTGAACTACTACTATATAAATCAAAAAATTGAAGGCATCAAATACAAAATACTTACTAATGAATGTCTTTTATGTAGAGTGGTATCTGTTGCTGATATTGCCATTGATGGTATCCCAAAACCAGTAGCTTTTTCAACAATTTGTTGTTCTTCTTCTACATTTTCTTTGCTTTGTTTTACTACATCCTCCAACTTCTTCGATTCAACGTCATCTTCATGTTGGTTGTCTTCATGAATCTTACCATGAATAGATTGGTTTGCATTGTTCTGTGATGAAGTTAACTCACTTCCATCGAATGATGCTGCTTCAACTTCAGTCCCAATTAATAAGTCTTTTGTACATTCTGTAGTTGGATTCTGATTGCAAATCTCTTCGGCTTCAAGAAGATCACAAAGCGATGGACGTAATACATCGGAGACACATGATTCTACTTACGAAGATCATATAGTAAATATTAATATCCTCTATAAAAAGTAACTCACAATAATAACAAAATATGTATGCTTATGAATCACAATTTTCAAGTTCAAACTAGAAACATATATATGTTGTCTTTTAAATAATGGTAATTAAAATTCTTGCATGAGTTATATTTCTAGATTATTTAGATTATTCCTTAATGAATAGACTAATAACAATTAGACTCTTCACATGTGAAATTATTACATAAAACTAGTGCAAAAATGCTTAATGTGTATATAGTACCTTCGATAGAATTAAAAATATCTTGGAAACTTTGAAGGGATGAAGACAAGGAGAGTTTTGGACAATTCTTCACCCAACAATCTTTTACAGTAAGAAATTCAGTCTCCTGACAAAGGCTTGGAAGTTCAACAAATACTGCAGTTTCCAAATTTGGAATCTCAACTTTTTTATCAGTGTTCCCTTGGAATATTTCCTCTAGCATACATGCATTTATGATTATCAGAACTTCTAACTTAGGTAGCATTTTGGAAGTTGAAATGGGAAAGACACATTTCAATTTGTTGCATTCTTCTAGGAAAAGTGCTTTTAGCTTTGGGAAAAATGGCTTTGTCTGATTCTTTGTATCCTCACCAATTATCTGTTTTAATTCATTGCATCCAGATATGACAAGTGTATGCAAATATGGTAAGCATTCCAACATAGACGCACAAAATATTACTTCAGCATTTCCATAGTCCTCAATTACTAACACTGTAACGTTTTGTAGAGTAAAAAAAATCTTGGAGCTCACAGGTGTTTGAGGCGTATCATTCAATGCTATGTTTTTCAAAGATACATCCATAGTTTGTCCAATCACATCATTTTCATTGGAGTCATTCACCTACAAGTGATTCACCATTGCCAAAAAAAATGTGTCATGCACCCATTTAGATATTAATTATTAAATAACTTGAAACTTTAGTTCCTCCACCGAATTTTTTTTATCAATAAACAAGTGAATTTTCCAAATTTCTGCTATTATAGATTATAGTTTACCTATTGTTAATAATATCAAGCTACAAAATATCAAATTAACAGTAATTTATTTATAAAAAAATGTTTTGAATTCTAAATCCAAATGTTTTAAATTAACAGTTAATCTAATTTGAGATGTGATTGTTATATGATTGTTCATAACTATATACAAATGCTAACCTTTACATTATAAGTTACATGCATAAAAAAAAATAGAAAACATGTAAGATAAGAAGGGGTGAGAAACATACCATTGAGAGAGAAGAGTCTTGCAATTGATCATTGGAATCCAAAGGAATTTTGGTAGTTCTCCATTTGTTTTTATATTTATGGATCCAATGTAAAATCTTACATTTCATGGAGTTTGATTCTATTTGTGCCTTGAACTCATCTCTGGAAAATGACCTCTTCAGTGATGAACACATAGACTCATTACATTCTGAAAAAATGTCCTCAAAATTAGGCAAGTCTTCTAGATAAACTTGACTTAGAGTAGTGAATATGACATCTTTTAACTCATGATGTAAATCTTCCTCATTATACTTATGTTGGTATGAGCCAAATAAGTATTTTAGCCCAGTACACTCCCTTATATCCATACATTCAAGTCTTGGAACATTTTGAGCAATAGCAATTGGAAGTATAAAGATTAATTGGGGACATTTGTTGATACAAAGAGTGGTTAAATTTGGAAAGGTTGAAGTAAAATTCTTGTTATGATTATGATCATAAACTATTTCTTCCTCTAAATTTTTCCTTTCGTTTTCCTCTCTAACTATACTTTTGAGTTTTTCACAATCATCTATCCACAAGTTCTCCAACAATAGTAGACTTTGTGTGGTCGACAACTCAAACAGAGATGTCAACATTGGGCATCCCCGTATAGTCAAGCATTGAAGATTGCAGAAGGATATCTTGCTCTTTAACAATGCGCCTTCAAAATTTATACAATAACATAGAATGAATTTTTCTAAACTCTTCAGAAGATCAAAGGGAAGGGGTCCACTACATATTTCTTTCAAATTCTTCATTTGTACAAGTTCAAGTACAACCAACTTAGATAAGGCATTTTGCACACGAGAATCAGTATTGTCAATTAGGCATCTGAGTTGTGAAATATTAAATAAACCAATCTCAACTAGATTAGTCGCACCTTCATCATCAGGAAAAATAATCTCAGGTATGAGGTTTTTCCATACTCCTCGAAGTTGCCTTAAATGAAGTAATTCTACTTTTTGCATTAGATTCTTGAATGTATCTTTAGAAAAGGTTTCATCAGCCATGGAAAGATCCAGGACATTTCTTACAAGGCTTTCCTTCGAAATGGAGTAGCCACTAGGGTCAAATATACAAAACCTTTGATAGTTAGGAAGCTTTACATTGTGAGGACTCATTGAAATGAAATTACCAATCAAATACAATTCTTCCAATGAAGTGCAACTTTCAATCACTTCATATGGATTGTTCCATTCAAAATTATTAAGTTTCAAGTTCAATAATTTAAGTTTCACCAATTTTGAAATCTCTCTAGGCAATTCATCCATTGAACACCTAACCAAATCAAGAGTCTGAAGGTCCTTTAGGATTCCAAGCATAGATATGTTACCCAAGGTGAATCCTTCAAGGTATAAAGATCGAATATTGGTTAACAATTGAATTGATTGTGGTAATAACAAAGTTGCTTCTCCATATATATGGGTATTTGATAAGTACAAAACTTGAAGCCCTGCTATATTTTCAAAGAATGAATTTGGTACTTCCACATAACCATATTCATTTAAGTAGACAATAAGAATATCAAGTTTAGATCCATCAAATTTGAAGGAAAACACATCCGTGCTCTTGCCTTCACACAACAAATATTTGATGTTCTTCCCCTTTTCAACCATTGTCATTTCATTCTTGTTAGATGTATTCATTGCCAAAATCTCCTTGTTAGCTATTGATAAAGCCACTTCACGAACCAAGTCATGCATTTTCACACCTCCAAATTCTCCATTCAATAATAAACATGAATCTATGAGTTTATATGTTGCTGCAATAACTTCATTACGACATGCATCATAATTGTAATCATCAACATTTTTCTCAATGAGACCTGCTCCTATGGCAAGCCTGACTAAAAGTACTTCAGATATTTCTTCATCTTCTTGAAACACAGAACACAAAAGGAACAATTTCTTAGCTGTTTTATTCTTGATATTGTCATAACTATACTTCAGACATGCATAAACTTTACTCCAATTTTCATCATCATCACGTACGAGCATGGACTTTTGCAAGGATTTTAAGGCCACATCCCATTCTTTTGGACGTGTTTGGCCCTTTAAACTACCAGCGATAACTGCAATTGCAATTGGCAATCCTTTACATTCTTTGGAAATTTTATGACCTTTATTTAGAACACTTTTAGAGGAAGTATCACTTAAACCAGCATGCTTTTGGAACAATATCCACCCCTCTTCCTCTGGTAAGATATCTAGTTGAATTATCTTTTCACATTCCATTTTATGGCATATGCTCATATTGCGAGTTGTTACAAGAATTTTGCAACCATTGTGGTTGTCCTTAAATGGAATACCTATTTCTTCAAAATTGATATCCCCCCACACATCATCTAGAACTACAAGAATTTTCTCACCATTGGTCAATCTATCCCACAACCTTCTAGGTCTCTCTGATTCAGTATAATCCTTCAATGGTAGTCCTAATGGTCCTGCAATATCATCCTGAATCTTCTTTGTATCAGGGGTATTAGATACTGTAGTATCAATGACTTGATCAAAAAATTTTGATTTCTTAAGCTTCTTACCAATCTCTTTTGCTAATGTTGTTTTACCTGTGCCCCCCATCCCTTGCAATCCGATCATATAGTTGTTGTCATTTGTCAATGCATTAAAGAGTTCTTCAAATTTTAACTTTCTACTTTCAAAAGATATGTAATTTTGAGAAGAATGATATTCAATATCTGGAACATCACGAATGATTCCAACATTTTCAAAGTTGCATTGCATGAGTCTTTTAATCTCTTCTGTCTTACTTTCCAATTCCTTCCCCCTACTATACTGCCATTTGAAGTTAGGACACCTACCAAAAAAGCATGTCATTTTTATTTTGGTGTCTTCTTCAATAAGGTCTTCAACTTGTTTTTGCCAAATTTTGACTTCTCTTCGTATGTTATCATTTCTTCTATTTGCCACTCTAACATACTCTTCTAAAGTTTCCTTTTTTGGTATCAAATTTTTTCTTTCATTTTCAAATTCTCTAGTAATAAATGTGAAGCAACAAATATAACGCGATTGTTCCAGTGTTGCGTTAATCAATTTCTCCAAATTTGACTTTGCTAAATCAGATACAATGCTCACCATCTAAATCAAATTCGACACATGAAAATTAATTTATAATAAAATATTAATATTTTTTTATGAATAAGACTAGAATAAATTTTCATTATCTATGAAATATTAAATATAACGTGTAAAAAACACATACTCTCAAATAATGAACGTTGTAAAATTGCAATGAAAAATTCATAAATAAGCAAGTACTTTTACATCAATGTAGTATACTTTTTTCATTGATTCCATAAGTAACTATTTGAAATCCTACCAACCCTTAGTTCCCCAATAATGCTTCCCAAAAGAAAATTGATTGAGACTCGTCTATGATACTAGGAAGCACTTTTCTAATTTTGTTAGACAAAACTTTGGTTATAATTTACAAGTGTCCCACTAGAGATATAGGTTTACAGTGTTCTAATTTTATTGGATTTTGGCAACCAAAGTTATGAATGAAACCCCTTGTTATTTTACCAAAACTCTCAAAATGATAAATTAATTGAAAATGTCCTATTTTAAAGTTTTTCAATTATTTTTAATGAAGTTGAATTTGAAACTATAAGTGCCAGCATTTTTTTGACCCCTCACACTGTTATACTACATCCCTGATTTCTATTTTTGTGATCTTACTGATCAACACAATATTATCATTTATTGTCAAAGAAGAAAATTCTATGTTTCCAAGCCTAACCTCGAAATCAATGGTTGTTGTGAACCTTGTTTGAAACCATCACTAAAAAAAATCATGAAATAGAAACCAATTTGTAGAGACCAAAATAATTAGTTACAATAGAAATTAAAATAGAGACCATTTTAGAAACTAAAAAAAAAATTGGTTTCTAAATTAGTTTCTATTATTGTTAAATAGTTTCTAAATTGATATCTAATTAGCAACTAAGGTTTTAACTACCAATTATTTAGTTTCTAAATTTGGTAGCAAAAATATTGGTTGCTAATTAGATACCAATTTAGAAATTATTTAACAATAATAGAAAATAATAGAAACTCATTTAGAAATCAAATTTCTTTTTAATTATTTTAGTTTCTATAAATTGGTTTCTATTTAATGATTTTCTTGTAGTGAATAATTTAGTTACATTCATGAGTATATTGAAGAGAAATAAAACTATGAAAGGAAAGGATATATAATTTAAGAAACTCTTATATATAACTTTTCTAAATTTTTATTTTTAACTGGTGCATAAGCTATTTCTTTTATGGAGAACCTTATTTCCGTTTTTTCTTCTTCTAATTTTATTTCCTAAAAATCCTTATGGAGAAACTCATTCAAACAATTCCTAAGTTTATTAAAAACCAAATGTAAACCTTATTAAGTGAAAGAATCAAATTCATTAGATGATTTAGTGAGTGATTAGATGATGACATGGCTCTCAGGACGATAAATCCCCAAAAAAATGCCAATGAAAAATGAGAATGTTATCCTTCTTATAAGAAAAAGCATAAAACCAAAAACAGAAAGAGTTACCTAGCTACTTTAGAATATCTGAACAATGTAATATGCATATCTCTATTTAACTACTAAAATAAAAAATGTGAACAAGGTAATCATTGTAGTGTGTTTTAAGGTTTTTAAAACTCTTTGATCTTTTTGTATCATAATTAGATGATGAGGAAAGTCCTTACGATATTCTCCATGATAAATCTCGAAATCTTTCTTAAATATAAATATATTAAAACTAAGTCTGAAATGCTTTAAAGGAGATAAACACGCTTAAGAAAAATTAAGATTAGTTTAGTAAAAAAGAGATAGTTTGAAGAGTCAACTTAGTTTGTGATTAGAAAAAGACAAATTAGCTAAAGTTAAAAAAAAAAACTAAAAGGTGAAAATTTTAGTTTAAGGACTTGAGAAAATTTGTATATTTATTTTCTAAAGTAAACATGGGTTTTGAAACATAGAAAATTATTATTTAATAAAATTGGGTTAAGTTATGAATAAATTGAAGAAAAGATACCTTCATTTAAGTGTAGCCATTCCTTTTGAATAACGTTTGAACACACTCTGAACAACTTGTTTTTATTAAAGACGACAAAAAATGTCACCATGAAAGAGACTAACCCGCATGGACAAGAAAACATGAAATCAAAGTCTCAAACATTTCTTCTATAGATCCATTAATGGGTAACGAAACCAAACATCCATAGCCACCAATCATACTACAAAACCCTCCTTTTGCTCCTAGAGCATGAACGGCGAACGACATGAACAGAATGAACGACGTGAACGGCGTGAACGGCGTCATTTTGGAGAACGGAGTCAGCGCCAAGGTGGTTGGAGGGAGGAGTAGAGGGGAAAACGTACATTGTGTTCTACTCAACCGTCTTCTAACTCAGTCTCTACTTTCTTCTTTTCAAACTTCCCAAGCTCTCAAGGCAAATACGATATGATGAAGATTTTTCAGAGCTGGACAAGGGTGAAGGAGGTATTCATTTCTGGACGTAGAAACAGGTGGGGAAGACGGTTTGGGTTCGTGAGATTCTTTTCTGTCCCAAATGAGTCCAAACTGGAGAAGGAGTTGGATAAGATCTTCATTGGTAATATGAAACTCTATGTTAATCTGCCAAAATATAGGAGAACTGAGTATTCTCAACAAGCTGGGACACTTCTTGTGGGAGACAAGGGCAAGAATCAACGTTCCCATGGAAAGGTGCAATCGAAGGAAGAGGAGGAATGGAGAGAAGTAAAGAGGAGGGCCGCACGTAGGGACCACACTTTGAAGTACACGTATGCAGAAGTTGTTAGGAAATCTCCACAGGACCAGTGGAAAGGTCCATGTATTGAAACCACATAAAAAAATTCTTCCTTGGATGACAACCGGTGCAGTGTTCGAAGACTTAGAACCTTGGTCTGCCTCTTTTGTAACGAGCCACAGGTTAGTATGGGCGAGGTGTTACGACCTTCCTCTACCTCTATGAAACAAGGATTGCTTGTCTAAGATTATTGGAGAGATGACAGATCTGGTATCCATTGATGAGGTAACTGAGCAGTGGGAAAACCTTGAATATGTGCGAATCCAATTACGGGTGACCAAAACGAGTAGAATCAGAATCACAAATGGGTATCAGATAAATGGTCAAATATACAATATTAGTGTTATTGAAGGGGAATCCGATCAAGGAGGACGAGTATGCAGTTGCCCTGAACACAATTATACTTCCTCGGATAACATATCTTCATCGGACACCTTCATCGTGGAATCTGTTTTTTCGGACAAAGCATTGGAATGTAGGGACATTGATGCCGGTGGCACTTCTCGACTGGGAAAGGAGGATGAGGAAGACAATGAAATGACCCCACAGGCAAAGTCGAGTCAATTAAGGTAACTTACTCAGTATGAAAGGGGGAGGCAAAGCAAAGACAATTTACCTTATACAAATAAGGTAATACGTGAGCAGGGGGTTCTGCTATTGGGGCAGCTTTATTTGTACAAGAGAAAGTCAACTCTATATGTTTCCTCATACATAATGCTCTATCTGACCTAGTTCACTGTTCTCGAAACCTTAACTCCCCTCTATCCAAATTAAGTGTGGGCATGCTTTCTAAGGCCCAAATTAACAATAGTGGGGTTTTGGGCCTAACGAAACAGGGAGCTAGGGTTGCTACGAAAATGGATCATGGAAGGGCGGGGCAAGGGAAGTTCACGACGCCGACGATGACGACTAGTGGAGGATCAGAACCGACAATGGAGGCTTCGGTTAATTTCTTTGGAGGTAGGTACATGGAGCCTACCTACGGATCCCCTCATCCAGGTGGCACGATTCGAAATGGCGAGCCTAGAGGAGGACCTCTGTACAACCTTACGCCCAACCAAACCGCGTCCCATGGTGAACCAAGCAGTGTGGGTAGTTCCACGTCGGTGAGCAGAGGCCCAACCAATGACGAAGCCTTGCCAATTACGGATGAAGAACCCATCACGTTGGAGAATGTGCGGAGGCTGCGAGGACTATGGGAACAAGGTACGAAACCATCATGCCTGCGGTGGAGGTCTAAGGGAGGATTAGGGCCGCTGCATTACGGGGTCAATTCATCATCCAGGTTAAGTCGAGGCTCCTTTGCTGAATCTGATAATGATATTGAACACTGCAATAACAAATTAAGGGTTGAGGATTGTGTAGCTGAATCTGAACGTATTTGGGATGCGGGGAAACATCTAGGGGTGAGGTGTTCCGGGGAGGAGGTGAATATTGTAGTTGAATTGGAAAGTATGGAGGAAAGGGATAAGGAAGTTAAGAAGAATGTCGAGGAGGGTACTAGTCATGCTGAATTATGGTCATATTCAATCTTAATATC
>Ga0123342_1007068_pt1 | contig 15113 bp, 11 predicted proteins | sample Turbeawhitnodule_FD_89960 | JGI IMG/M metagenome (GOLD analysis project Ga0123342, IMG submission 89960) | Root nodule microbial communities of legume samples collected from Mexico - Turtle bean Mexico white nodule | ecosystem: Host-associated > Plants > Roots > Nodule | place: Mexico: Nepantla... | reverse complement strand
TAAATAGTAGGAAAGAAAGGTATTACATGTAAAATATTATAGAAGAGATGAAGAAAAGTATTTACTAAAAATAATTAATAATTTAATATAAAAAAAAAAAAAAAAAAAAAAAAAAAGTTCAAAGTCTTGAAAAAAGATTTTATATTAGACTACTATTGTATTGATTTTCTTAATTAATCCTAAAATATTTTTATATTATTCTTTTGCAACCGTCCGAAATACAAAGATGTAACATGTTAGTATCAAAGAGTTTAAGACATCACTTTTTAGCAATATTAATTTGAGTGGCATTTCAATTTAGGAGATATAAAGAAATAATGTTTTGGACTCAATTAAAAACTTTAATTTATCAAAGTATCTTTTACGAGTCCCACGTTACATAAAATAACCTATTTAATGTGATGCATAAATCTTGACTCTTTCACCTAATCAACTAGACATTTTCGATTATGTTCTTCTCTTATATATTTAAATCCAAATAATCGTTATTTTCATTAGGAGTTAACCTCCTGTAGATAGAAGATTAAAATGCAAAAAATAAGAGACTCTACCATCCATTATTAGTACTTTAAATTGAACTTTCTTGTGTTTAAGCCCTAATTTACCACAGACAATTCTTGTGTTTAAACCCTATTCTTTCAACTTCCTTCGAAAAAGCTTATTTAAAAAAACATAATTTTATCAAAGAAATTGAATAATCATTTAGTACTAAAAAAAAGATTTGTTTCAATAAAAACATCAATATTACTAATATTAATTATGTTCTGTTTTATTTAAGTTGAAAATTAATATAATTTTTCTTCATTGTTTGTTTGAATTTACTTTAATAGAAGCCACGCATAATATGCAAAAAGAAAATAGATAAACTACAAAACATTTTCTAAACAACATTTAATATAACACATCAAAGTGTATTAAAATACCTAAATTTAAATTCGAAAATACAACCAGAGACAATTCTTTTTTTTAATTTAATATGCATGTGAGTTACCTTGAATACAAATAAAATTATGTAAAGCGCAGAATGACAATTTGGATTAAATTGAAATCTGTAAATGCCACATCTCAAAAATACAATTCAATCAAATAAAAATGATGTTTCACAATACTTAAAATTTTTGGTTTTCTGATATACAATTAGTTGAATCAGTTTAAACAACCCTGATTAAGAAAGAAGTTCATTAATCATGCAAAGTTAAAGGACTACAGCAATTTCATCATAAAAATGCTCCAATTTCATTCTAAACCCTAGTCATCCACCACCATTATCTATAAAGCGGAACAATAGTGGGAGCAAGGTTAATAAACATACCCAAAGAATCGAAACACTCACTTAACACTACCTAGGAATACCTATAACACTAGTCAAACAAAAATATTACCTAAACTAGATCTTAATAAGCTCAAGACTGAACAATTATAAATCTTTATTATACCTAGTTTAAGACTGTATTGGCTCTGCGTGCTTGCACAGGCAGAATAGCACCTCTTTAATACTCGCTGTGAGTAATAACGGCCAGTGATTCAAAGAAATGGCCGACAAATGAAATAAATTGAAGTGCTCATCTCCAACCTAGAGAAATTCGATCGCTTAAGAGAAACTGGTTGCAAACACATTGGTCATTTCAGTTGTAAAACAATAATAACCAGACACAATGTTAACCAGCATCACAATTGTAAAAGCAACAAATCTTTCATATGCCATTAGAACGAATGAACAACTTAAACTGAGGCTACAAAAACAGATCACCAGTTCAGCAGAAAAAACAATTCTGTCATGCGGCTTTGGAATCAACAGAAACCAGCAGCACAGCTAGACAGCCATCATCAGTGTACCAACTGCTAATACCATTGCCAACCCGATCTCAGCAAAGAGGGCAGCAAAAGTCAGCTACTGTAACTGGTTAGTGCTTGAAATTATTCACGAACACATGCAAATCTTACTACTAAAGATGCGTCAGCTACCACCTCACAGCTACAGTGTCATGGAGCAGTGTGCTACAACAAACGTATCTCACTACATTAAGTGACAGATGTTATAATCTCGAAAGGTCAACTTTAAAAATTATCCATTAGAATATCCTAAAAAAAGTAACCATGAATATGTTACCATTTGTCCACTTCCAAATAAACACCAGCACATTAAAGTTCATATTTACGACCCACAGTTTTATGTTTAGTATCCGCATCTGAATCAACAAATGACAGGTCCAACTCCTATGAGGGGCATCGGCTACATGTCAAAATAGGCTCAACTTTTTCGTCACAGCATCAAGAATCCCTTTTAGGACACTTTTTTCCAAGGTCAAACACCATTACCAAATAAAAATCAGAATATTCTCAATGGTTATGAGGGATCTCAGAAGAAACAAGAAAGTAAACCAAAAAAAGCTTACCAATTATCAGATCATTCAGGAAAAAACCAAGTCAACTAATTGACTGTTTATTCAGCACACTGGTAAAAAATCATCCTAAAATCGGCATATTCTTGCAACCAGCATCAAATTCACGACCAATCATCAATGACACAGAAACAGCATCAACAGCAACAAGTCAACATGCGCCTATCAGGCCCCCCATCACTTTTCCCGATCATAACTATAAAACCCAATAAGTTTTCCAATATAAATTAACTGAGCTTACTAGATCAGTCACTCCTTCCAATAAAGTGTGAAATGAAAATGGAGATGTGGAGAGAGAAACTGTAAACAGTAGAATGAAAATAAAATGGCAAAATCCCTTAAACTGAGATAGAATTATCCTATCAACTACAAGGTCTAATAGTTACCAAACACTGAAGTAGATGACATAGCAAGTCCAAATATAAAAACATCCAAACATCAAGGAAGTCTGACCCTACCAAACAGCACTTAGATCATAAAATCCTTCAATGACTCTGATAAGACCATTCACAGACTAAAAGATCCAACAATAGCAAAACAGCTACATGTGCAACAGTCCATCATCTCTAGAATTGTTGATGTGAAACATATCTTACTCCTGCAAGAGAACAAAAATGGAAAAGTCACAACAAATAAATACCTTGTTGACTAAAAATTTGGTAAATTCTATTACTGCATTAAGACACATTACTTACATCACCATTTGAATTTCGAGGAGAAGGGCTTCGTGAAGCTTCAGGGCGACCACGTGGTGATACACTGCGCGGGGAAGGTGATCGTCCATCACGGCTACGATTTGCTGGACTTTCACCACGTGGGCTTTTCCTAGGGGATGTACTCCTTTGGGGGGAAGCACTGCGCTGCGGGGAAGGACACTTCCGAGGACTAGGACTGCGTCGTGCAGGGGAACGACTATAAAGAATATCAATGAAAGAGTCAAACATAATTATAATTATAAATGGGGTAAAAACAATTGCAAGAACTATATATCAACAAATGAAGACCTATCAACTGATCTGCTCCGGCTTCTACTATGACGCTCATCATCATAGCGTGCCCTCCCACGACCCTTGTAATCAAGACTGGTACTACGGCTCCTGCTTCTGTGACGATAATCCCTGTCTTTCCCACGGTGCCTGTCACGTTCATACCTATCATAGCTTCTACTGCGACTTCTCTTCTTATAATCCCGGTCTCTGTGATCATCACGATACCTGCAGATGATATTAATAAATTCATTTCTCCAACCACATCAACTGAAAAATGAACAACCAAATTACATGGCTAAAAATAACTTTAATTGCCAAAATAATTTTCAAAATGATTGGATAAATGGCATTTTGAATGTTTGATAATAAATTTATGGGGGAAATAATAGATATTTTCTTCAAAAGATAAAACTGGAAAAAAAAATCCCAAACTCTTACTCCAAACACAATTCTGTTAAAACATATTTGACAACATAATTGTATGTTAACTAAAGTCTGTATAGCAATATAAATGACAGTTGAAAGGGAGAATGCATTCACTAGATAAGAGAAGGTTAGTTATATGCTGCACAGACCTGTTTTAACTTTTTTTACTTCAAAATAAATAACATAAGTCCAAAATCAGACTGAATGATATAGGGCCTGATTGCCACAAAAGCATAATACCAGTGAGGATTCCTTAGCTATGACATGGACAACTCATAACATAAAAACAAAAGCTGAGAAAAATATGAAATTGAACATCAAACTCAACCCAAAACAAGCAATCAAAGCATACTATCAACAAGATAAATAACTCTACAATTGTGGTTCAACAATTCAGTACTTCTCATAGAAGTAAAGTAACCACAACACTTCAAAGAAGCAAGTGAATTTAACAACAGCAAACCTTTTCTTGGGACTACGGCTTCGTGACCGGTACCTTGATCTCTGGGCCGTCTCAATAATCCTTCCTTTGTGACTGCAAATTGAAAAACTTAAATAAGAAATGGACATGCACATGTATTCTTCATGCAAAATCATTAAATTGGAGCAAAATGCCAGTCTGATTATTGTGTTTTCAGAACTTTGTTATTAAAAAAGTTGACTTTTGAAACTAATCATTTCCAAACCCTGTCGACCAAAATTTATAGAGAGAAAAATGGGAACACAGATTAGATTATATCATTTTCTTCAATTCTTTGCAGCTCTCAATCTCAAGCCCTACCAACACCACCACTGCACATGGAATGCTAACACCCCCCAACACAAACACAACAGTATAGGTTTGCAAGTTAAGCTAAAACCACGGTGAATCTCTAAATAGAGACAGATACAATGGCAAAAACTTCACAAGAGAAAAAGAGGGTTTGTGAAATAATCCCATCAAGTAATTTTCATTTTCAAAAGCAACAAAAACAAAAATCCACCCAAAGCAGTAATTACATATAGTAAAACAAAATGAAGGTTGATTCAAAAGAGGGCAACAAGAATTACAATTTACAACAGATATGAACAAGAAAAAAAACAAAAATAAAAACAAGGGAAGCACTTACATCCTCTCAGCATTAGGCCCATACTTCGCAAACTGGACCGTTATTTCCCGACCATCAACCATTCTTCCTGAAACGGTTACAAGACTCTTCCATTCAAAATCCAACCAAACAAAACAAACAAAGAGTTAAAGAACTAATTAAAACCAACTAAGCATACCGTCGAGCCTTTCAACGGCCTTTTGAGCCTCGTCAGCATACTTGTAACGCACAAAGGCAAAACCCCTCGACTCACCGGTCCTTCACGAAAAAAATAAAAAATGCAGAACAAATCATTAAACAAAAAAAAAAAGATTATGAATAAACGGTGGGAAATAAATTGAAATTGAAATTTGAAATAACCTTCGATCCTTGGGGATGAAGATGTCGACGACCTTCCCATACTTGTCGAAGAGAGGGAATAGGTCATCGGCAGTGGTACCTGCACGCAACGTAATCGAACGTTAGATTAAGGGTTTAGCAGAAGAATTGAAGATAAGAGGAAAAGAAAGAGAAAGAGAGGCTACGGAAGGTGATGTTGAGAACGAGAAGAGAGTAAGTGTCGGAAATGTCAGGGGGACCAGAGCGTCCGAAGTGAGACATGTTTGTTACAGAGAGAGACAGAGCCGAAGAAGAAAATTATGAAGATAAGAGAGAGACAAAGAGAGAGATTAGGGATTAGGAAGAAGAAGAAGAAGATGATGAAGAAGAAGGGCTAGGGTTTGGGTTTGTCAAGCGTTGGCCGCAGAACCAACCTTCTTGAACATTCGCTCTGCCTCCGCCTCTATTTATCTTCACATGCAACTCTTTCTATCTTCTTTATATTTCTATTTATTTTATTTTTTTATTCTCTTATTTCAAGGAAATTTTTCCACGATGCAGCAATGTGCAAAAATAAATAAACTCCTTTACTATACTATTCACAGTATCATTCTCTTCTCGAAATTATTTCAATACTCCAAAGATAATTATTTATATATTAAAAAGTTAAATATATGTATACAATATTAAATTAAATTATTGATTTAAATTATAACTTCAATTTCAATTTTTATTATTAAATAATTTTCTCACAGTTGAACAACTTAAAAGATTATTTATTTTTAAATTACAGAGTTTTATTACATAAAAAAATATATTTATCAAAAAAGCTATAGTACTTAAATAAATAACTGTAACATGTCGGAGTCATCACATCACAGCTTAATTTAATATATTATTTTTATTATTATATATAATAATTAACTTAATAAATTTATTTAAATAATTAAAAATATTCAATAAAGTTAATATTAATAAAATATTAACTTTTTTATTTTTATATTGGAATTTAAAAAAAGCGATTCCAATTAATAAAAATAGAAAATCAAGACAGACTTAAAAAATATAACTAGCATTTTAAAATATTTTTGAGGGATCAAAACAGAGTAATTAACCCAAATTTTAAAATATGATCAAAATGAAGATACTTATTAATAATTGGTATTACTAATACAAATATCTCTAACCCAAATTTACTCAATAACTATCTAGTAGGGTTAGTCCATTACTTTTATTGATATTACCTTAAAGTTAGGGTGACTCCTTCTTTACTTTAGGTAAGAAAAATACAATGAATAATATATTGTTGTTGCATATATTTTTTTTACTAGTTAATAAATATGTTTTAACAGATAAACTATATAAATTTAAAATATTAAACAATATTTTTCTTTGTTTTAACTGAAATAAAGTTAAGTTTAGTTAAATATGATATTAGTGATTTTTTTTGTTTTTCTCGTAAAATAAATTAAAGTTATATTGCAAATTTAATTATTTTAATCTATGAAATGTTATCAATAAAAGAAATTCAAATATTACTCTCAATTTTATAAATAAATCAAATTATAATTAATTACTTTTAAATTTTAATTCATACTCATTTTTATTAAAATTAAATTAAGGATACTTTTATAATTTACTATATTATCTTGTTTATTCTTTTTTCATATTAATTAAATTTATTACAAAAAAATAATGATTTTTATTTACTTTTTTAAATCCAAACAATTTCATTTTTCATTATCTTCTCCTTCCTCTTTTTCATTTCCAACTCACCCTAGTTTAATTACAACACAACATTACAAAAGAAATTTTTACCCTAAATAACATTTTTAGGTTATCATTTTACTTAACAAGACTTGGTTTTATCCATACAAGACATGTTCCATACATTGTCACCTTTATACATGTTATCCCAATCTTTAAGAGCGATGTTCATAGTCTATTGTTTGTCCACTAACTATGTTGTAACTTATATCATTGTTTGTTGTAACTTATGTTATTGTTTTACTATTCTATCCTTACTCATGTTTATTTTTAGGAAGTGACATGCTTATTGTAGGATACAAATTTCTTATTAGATTTATAAAATAGAGACAATTTTCTTCTTTGCTTCATTCTTGATCTTATGAATCTTACTAAATTCTTCTTAGATGGATTACCATATTCAATATGGTATCAAGTAGGTTAGAGCCTCCTTTGCTTCCATTGTCCTTTCTTCCTTTTCCACTATTTATGATACGTATTCCTTTATTATTTCTTTTGCACCTTCTTTTGCTTCTTGAAGTTTCTATTCTAGCTATTTTCTTTTTTGCTTTTCGGATTTGGTTATTTCTTCCTTATTTTATTAAATGGAATCCTTCACAACCGAGTATTGGAATAATGATAAACAAACCAATTGGAAACCTCAAGGAAGAGGTTGAGATTGTTTTACTACTCAAGGAAAATAATGCATTGTCATATAACCAATCACACGGTGGATGAATGTTACACAAAACATGGATATTCTCCTTGGTACAAAAGGAAATATGTTTTTGAAACAATCATGATAAGAGAAGTGAATCGATTTGCAATATAAGCACAAAGATTTCTTCAAATTTTAACAAAGATTTTCCAGAATTTGTTAGCAATCAGGATTCTAAACAAGATGGAAATCCTTTCACTCTTGAGTAGGTACAAAAACTATTGAATCTTCTTCAATATAATTTCAGTCACAATGTCAATCAAATTCAGAGCTACAATGGAGAAATTATGCATAAAGAATCACAAACAAGTAAATTTTATTGGATCCTTAACACCGGTGCTACAAACCATGTCACTTTTGATAAAATGCTTTTCGTCTCACTCTACAAGATTAAACCTATTTGCATAAAATTTCCTAACAATTATCATGTTACAACTACTTATGCGGGCACTATTAAATTTATTGGAAATCTCATCATCTTTAATGTTCTATACATACTTGATTTTGCTTTTAATCTCATTTTTGTACAATGTTTAATTGATAACTTGGATTGTCAACTAATATTTTCTTGCAAGAGTTGTTAGACTTAGGACAAGGCTACTTCCAAGATGATTGGTCGAGCTGAATTGAATAATGGTATGTAATATTTGCAAGTTTTATGTGCTTGCAACCAATCTTTTGTGAATAGTGTTTTGAATTACAAGAAAACTGATTATGATAATTAACATTTTAGACTAGGACATCCTTCAAATAAGGTTCTTGAAATATTGTGTAAATGTTTTCCTTACATACATACTGATTCTAAATAATTTTGTGATGTTTGTCATTTCTCTAAACAACATAAGCTTCCTTTTTAGTTAAGTAATTCTTCCACTACCCAAGCTTTTGACCTTATTCATGTTGATATTTTGGACCCTTTTTTTGTCACTTTTGTTCATGGCAATAGGTTTTTACTCACATTTGTTGACGAATATATTAGGCATACATGAATTTATCTTATGAAAGCTAAGAGTGATACCAGAATGTTGCTTTCAAATTTTATCACATGTTAAAAATCAATTTAATTGTGCTGTCAAAATTATTAGGACTGATAATGGGTAAGAGTTTGAGTATAATGAGTTGTATGATATATTTGGTATTTTACATCAAAGGATTTGTGTGGTGACTCCACAATAGAATTTTGTTGTGGAGAGGAAACACCGACATATATTGAATGTTATCCGCAGTTTGATGTTTCAATATGGATTTCCTAAACTTTACTGGTGTTATGCGATTTCTCATGTTGTTCATATAATAAATAAATTGCCTTCAATTTCTCTAAATGGAAAATCTCCCTGTGAAATATTGCATGATACTCCTCCTACATATATGAATCTCAAAATGTTTGGATCTTTATGTTATGCTTCCACATTAGAACATAACAAAACCAAGCTTGACTATAGATCTAGGAAATGTGTTTTCCTTGGTTATAAAAACGGAATAAACGGTTATGTAGTTCTTGATATGTTTAACCGATAAATATTTATCAATAGAAATGTTGTTTTCTATGAGGATGTCTTTCCTTATAGCAACAATGAAGGTTCATACTCTCATCATGGGAATCTAGTCAAATATCATGATTTTAATTTTTTGCTTAAGCCAACCAAATACAATACTAGAAGCATAATTCAAATTGGAGAAATTGAGATAGGTTACTACAATGCTGATATGAATTACAATAACAACAGTTATAGACCACTGTAAAATCTAAAGACAAGTTACTACAATGCTAATCTAAATTGCAATAGCAGCAGTGATAAACCACTGCAAAATCCATAAAATTGCAATATTGATAAAGGCAATCATGCTACCAGTACCGGAACTGTTAAAGATGGGAATGATGATGCTGATTGTCCTAGATGGTCCAACAAAATAAAAAAAACTTTTGAATTTTCTGAATGATTACCATCACAATATCAATAACTTTGTTCAAATATATTTAAAAAGCAAAACTAGATACCCCATTTGATCTGTTTTATCTTGTAATTCATTATCTGATAAACACTTCCATTTTACTATGACTATTTCATCTCATGTTGAACCAAAAAATTACGAGGAGGCATGCAAATTCCCTGGATGGATTGATACTATGAAAAATGAATTAGAAGCTATTCAAGCAAATAAGACCTGGTATTTGACAAAGTTACTTGGTAATAAAGTTTCCAATGATTGCAATTGGGTTTATAAAATAAAATACAAGTAGGATGGATCCATTGAGAGATATAAAGTTCACCTTGTTGCTAAAGGATACACAAAAATTGAAGGCATATATTACTTATATACCTTTTCACTAGTGGCGGAATTAACAACTGTGAGATTGCCACACAACATTGACATTTACATTAGTTGGATGTAGATAATGCCTTTTTACATGGAAATCTCATTGAAGAAGCCTACATGCTCCTTCATCTAAATCTTATTTTGCCTCAATCAAATCAAGTTTGTAAGCTAACTAAGTCCTTACATGGTTTAAAGCAAGCTAGCAGACAATGGTTTGTCAAACTTTATTTTTTTTCTTATTTCTATTGATTTCATTCCGTCTAAATCCGATCACCCCCTTTTTATTAAGAAAATAAATGTTGTTTTCACCACTTTGCTTGTGTATATAGATGATGTTATTCTTGTTGAAAATTCCTCGGCTGACATTGAAAAAGTAAAACAAACTCTCAACAAAACCTTCAAAATCAAAGATTTGGGGGAATTGAAATACTTTATTGGGTCAAAAGTTGCTTGGTCAAAACATGGGATCCACCTTTGTCAAAGAAAATATGCTTTGAATATCTTGATTGATTATGGAATGCTTGGTAGTAAATCATGCCATACTCCTCTTTCAAAGGATCTCAAACTGTTGTTCACCACTGATGTTCCTTTGTATGATGCTAAATCTTATTGAAGACTTGTTGGGAGACTCTTATATCTCACCAACACTTAACCAAATATGAGTTTCGCCATTCATCTTCTTAGTAGTTTGTTCACAATCCAACTATTTATCACTATAAAGCAGCACAACATGTCCTTCGATACATTAATTCCAACAATGCTCATGGTTGAAGAGTTAAAGGGGTTTAGTGATTCAGATTGAGCCTCTTGTCCTAACGCTAGAAAATATACTATTGGTTATTGTATTTTCTTGGGAACTTGTCTTATTTCATGAAAATTCAAAAAATAATATATTGTCTCGCGTTCTTCTTTGGAAGTCGAATATCATGCATTGGTTACTATTACTTGTGAATTGCAATGGATGACCTACTTTCTCCAAGACCTACATGTGCAAACTTCTGCCACATCTACTCTTTATTGTGACAACCAATCAACTTGTCACATAGCCCACAATCCTACTTTTTATGAAAGAACAAAACACATTGACATGGATTGTCAAGTGGCCGTTACAAGCTTCAAGCTAATTTTTTTCATCTCCTCCTTATACGTTCACATAATCAACTCACAAATGTCTTCACCAAGGCTCTTCATAGTTCTTTCTTTAGAATATTATTTCCAAGCTTGGATTAAAAATTATACATAATCCAGCTTAAGGAGGGTTTATATTATTGTTTGTTGTAACTTATGTTACTGTTTTACTATTTTGCCCTTCCTCATGTTTATTTGTAGGAAGTGACACACTTAATGTAGGATACAATTTGCTTATCAGATTTATAAAACAGAGACAATTCTCTATTTGCTTCATTCTTGATCTTATGAATCTTACTCACTAAATTCTTCTTAAATGGATTACCATATTCAATAAGATACTTGATTCAAAATCATTACATGTTTAATGACACTAGACCAAATGTCTCTATTTCCAACAACTCGTGCTATAACATTTTCACCAATTTTACAATTTTAGAATAAATAGATTGATGTCAAAATCTATTGATACCCTTTTGAATGAAAGTTAATATAAACTTTAAATCCTATTTTCTTAGATTTTGAGTCCAAAGTAATGTTATGTTCTTTTATATATTTTGCTTAAAAACTTTTTTCCTTTATACATACATGTAAATACACTTTAATTAATAACAAACTAGAATCAAGTCAATTTTATCAATATTACCAATAAGTATGTTTTATTCACACAACACGCACGTAGAAGTATTCGTAGCTTCAACTAAAAGAACAAATTTACAATATAAAAAAGACTTCTACTTAAATAAGGAATTATCAGTGTTTAAATACAAGTTGGAATCTCACATAATTTAATATTTAATAATAAATAACATCAACAAAACTATATTTTTAAATATTTTATCTACTTCCCCACTCTGATATTATATTATGTTTACGTTTTTTTATAACAAATATAAATATTCTTTTTATAAGATGTAGTCATGGTCAAAATAAATAAGATAATTATAAGTTATAAAAATTTATTTATAACATCCATAAACCCAAAATTAAAATTCAACGCCAGTATTACCTTACACAACGAAAATTATATTTTTAAGTTTAAATACAAGCCTTACATTTTAATAATCATGTAAAAGACGAAATAGGTTTTTTTCTCTAATTTTTAAAATTTTATTCTTAGTTCCTTATATTTTATTGTATTTACTTTTAAAACACAACACTTTTACCTTCAATGTTTAGATGATACAAATAATGTAGTTAGTGTTTGAAATTTCTAAAGTTTAAAAAGCAGAAAAAACGAGTGACTAAAACACAGTCTTCAAAATTTACAGAGACAAAATATTTACCACTATAAAAATACCCATTTGAGTCACAAGAACAAAGGTCTTCTATATATTATCATTTATAAAAATTTACAGTTTAATCTTTTTTTAATCAATATTTAGGTATTCTATTTAAGATAATAAACCATTACACCACAAGTTAAAATTATTTTTTACATATAGAAATTATCTTACATAATTTATTTCAATTATGATAAAATCACAATAATTTTTACAACAAATGCCAATCATTTGAGACATGCCAGATCCACCACAATATAGTTAATCTATTTTAATTTTAAAATAAAATAAGCTAATGTTAACTAATATAAAGCTAATTAATTTGGTTTAGATGCTAGGATTAATATTGATCGATTGAATATTAATAATGAACACTACACTGTAAAAAAACTATTATTTCCTTTCTCTTTTATATTAGAAACAAGAAAGTATTATTCTAATATCTGCACAGTAACACTAATTTATAACTCTAATCTAATATAATACAATTTCAAAAATTTTCAACCTATGAAATTCATATATATATATTTTTTTAAAAAGTCGAAAACAATAGTCACCTACCTCTCTTTATTTTACAAAAAAAAAACCTCACCTCTTTTAACCAATTATTTAATGAATAGAGATATCATATATTAGATTTTTGGTACGAAAGATTTCATTTCGTGAAATGCACCACGCACACTCACATAGACGAAAAGACTACACTGCCAACGCATGTTGCAGTTGTTGATTCAGTATCACAGAATTTCAGTTACGACTAATCGTTCCAGTTGAAACCAATCAATAATAAGTAATCATCATCATCACCATTCGCATTTCCCATGGCGAACCCTAAAACCAAGAGTCCTCATTCGCTGGGTGGCGAGGACGATCCCGAATCCTACGAATCGCGCTGGGTTTTCCAGGAGGACGAGGATGCCTCCGAGATCGATGACTTCGACGCCGCTGATTTGCGCCACCAGCCTATGTTTGATTCCGAGGACGAGGACAATGCGGAGCAGAGACTCGTTCGCACCGGTCCACGAATCGATTCGTTTGATGTCGAAGCTCTCGAGGTTCCCGGCGCTCAGAGAAACGACTACGAGGTGATCCCGTGCTTGATTTCCTTATCCCAAGCGTTGATTGTGATGTATTAGTGATGCGCATATGTTGTGTTGTTTGCATTCTCTTATTGCTTGTCGTTGTCGATTTATGTGTTGTTGCAGGATGTTAGTGTGGGGAAGGGGATTCTGTTGGCTTTTCAAACTCTCGGTGTTGTTTTTGGTGATGTTGGAACGAGTCCTTTGTATACGTTCAGTGTTATGTTCAGGAAGGCTCCTATTAATGGAAATGAAGATATTATTGGAGCTTTATCACTTGTTTTGTACACTTTAATCTTGATTCCTTTACTGAAGTATGTCCTTGTTGTTCTTTGGGCCAATGATGACGGGGAAGGTATGTTAACTTGGGTGTTTTAAAGATAAATATTCGGTATTATTTTCTGTTTATTCTCTTTTTTCACATGGGGTTCTGTACTCAGGTTTATGCTTTTTTAAAACCACTGCAGGTGGTACGTTTGCATTGTACTCGTTGATTTGTCGAAATGCTAAGGTGAGTCTTCTTCCCAATCAGTTGCCATCAGATGCCCGAATATCGGGCTTTAGACTAAAGGTGCCATCTCCCGAGCTTGAAAGGTCTTTAAAAATCAAGGAAAGACTAGAGACTTCGCTGGCTCTCAAGAAGATTCTACTGTTAGTAGTTCTTGCTGGTATTTCCATGGTGATAGCGAATGGGGTGGTTACACCAGCAATGTCAGGTTGCTTACTGCTGTTGTGTCCTTTTTTATAACTTAGAATTATATTTTGTCATAATGTGTTTGACTAATGCGAAGGTCATACTTGTAATGTGATGACATCCTGTTCTTTTTGTACAAGGTCACTGTTGTTTTTCAGTAACCACTTCTTTTCTTTATTCCTCCATATTAATTCTTGCTTTATATCCTTTTCATTCTGCAGTACTATCATCTGTTAATGGTTTGAAGGTTGGGGTAGATGCAATTAAACAAGGTATTATGCTAATCTATTAACAAATGTATATTTAATAGTTATTAATACTTGCATTGAGGTTGTTATCCACAAACACAACTAGAGAACTTTGACTTCTGTCTTTCTTATGTGGAATACATTTTTGGAGCTTTTCCTATAAAACAGTAATAGTTTTTGAGGCTGCTTTTTTTGTATATAATGTTGTCTGAACTATGCTTTGGTTCTAGCATTGAACAAATTGAGTCATGTATTTGTAGAATACTTTTGCTGTGCATGTCATTCCAACCAAAGTGTAATAGTATGGGATGTGGTTCTTATAGTTTAGGTAATCCTGGGGGACACTGTAGATGAACTTGGCTAAATATTGTTGTTTTAGTATAATTTGTGTAGTTGAATTAATCTTTTCTTCTTTTTCCTTTATTATGCAGATGAAGTGGTGATGATTTCTGTTGCCTGCCTTATTGCTTTGTTCAGTGTACAGAAATATGGAACAAGTAAAGTGGGGCTTGCTGTAGGACCTGCCTTGTTTATATGGTTTTGTTCTCTGGCGGGCATTGGTATATACAACCTTGTTAAATATGACAGCAGTGTCTTGAGGGCATTTAATCCTATTCACATATATTATTTCTTTGCAAGGAATTCAACTAAAGCATGGTATTCTCTTGGGGGCTG
>Ga0123342_1007066_pt1 | contig 15115 bp, 12 predicted proteins | sample Turbeawhitnodule_FD_89960 | JGI IMG/M metagenome (GOLD analysis project Ga0123342, IMG submission 89960) | Root nodule microbial communities of legume samples collected from Mexico - Turtle bean Mexico white nodule | ecosystem: Host-associated > Plants > Roots > Nodule | place: Mexico: Nepantla... | reverse complement strand
TTTGTCCAGTCAACAGAATCAAGTATGGCTAGGTTTTTGGGCGGCCGTTGTTAGCTGTATTTGGGAGCACAGGAACATAGTGGCGTTTAGACAAGGGGTGCCTGACTCCGATGAGATTTTCCAAAACGCTCAGCTGCAGTCCTGGTTGTGGTTAAAGCACAAAACATCAGATTTCTCGTACGCTTTCTCAGACTGGCTTTTGTATCCAAACCAGTGCCTCCTCTTGGTTCGCTGAGTGGTTGAAGCAAGGGCTGGAACAGGTATGGCGTAATGGCTGAAGTGGGAGAGAGCAGAAGACAAGAATTGCTATGCAGCCTTTGAAGCAGCGGACACTGATTATGCGTGCGTAGTCGGTGGTCGCCGAAGGTATGCAAAGACCAACATGATCGCCGGTTGATAAAGCGGCGTTCTCCATAGGTAAACATGATCGCCGATTGATGAAGCGGCGTTCTCCATATGTGTGTAGTAGGTGGTCGCCGAAGTTATACAAGGTCAACATGATCGCCGGTCGATGAAACGGCGATATTCATGCGTGCGTAGTCGGTGGTCGTCGAAGTTATGCAAAGGTCAACATGATCGCCGGTCGATGGAAACGGCGATCTCCATGCGTGCGTAGTCGGTGGTCGTCGAAGCTATACAAAGGTCAACAGGATCGCCGGTCGATGAAACGGCGATCTTTATGCGTGTGTAGTCATTGGTCGCCGAAGGTATGCAAAGGTCAACATGATCGCCGATTGATAAAGTGGCGTTCTCCATATGTGCTTAGTCGGTGGTCGCCGAAGTTATACAAGGTCAACATGATCGCCGGTCGATGAAACGACGATCTCCAAGCGTGCGTAGTTGGTGCTCGTCGAAGTTATGTAAAGGTCAACAAGATCGCCGGTCGAGGAAGCGGCGTTCTCCATCTGTGTGTAGTCGGTGGTCGCCGAAGTTATGCAACGTGTATGGGTAATTCGTCGCGTGGCGAGGTGAATAATGAATGCTAACACTGGGAAGCCGCTTTTGGCCACATTTCTGCAATGGTGAGTCAACACAGATGAATAGCAAAAACAAGAGATTGGCTGGTGGACATTGCCCAAACAACACAAACCTCTGACTTATGCAGCTTTGGCCTATGCTCTCTGTTGCTAGGCTATTTAGAATGAGAGGAGGAAGGAGGTGCTGTGGCATGTGGGGATGCCTGATGACATTATTGCTTCTGTGTGTTCTTGTTTTCTTAGTGTCATTAGAGGTACGACGTTGTTTTAATGCTAGCTTTTGCAGCGTTTTTTTTGCAAACAGTTCAACCTCTCTTCTATGAGGGTGTTTTATGTAAAAGGATTGAGATACCCCTTTGTATCTCCTCTAATTTTAATTCCATTCTTTGCTGATAAAAAAATAAATAAAAGGTTTTTACTCTAAATAGAATAAAGGAAATACATTTATATATTACAAATATATATTAATGCGGATGTAATTTATTTTCATCCAAAATTTCTCAATAATTCACAACAATATATTCAATCTATTAAAGTAATAGTTAATTATGTTACATCTTTAACCTATTACGTGTAACAACTTATCTACTTCATCATATGTTTTGATAAAAAAAATTGAAATTTCATATTCATATTCAATAATCTCTACTATCACAACGTATCACAATGTATTATTTTACAATGTTCAGAGTATAAAATTTGTATTTCAAAATGTACAATTTAAAATACAAATTTTATATTTAGGAATGTGCTTTTGTGATACAAATTTTGTATTTTTATACAATGTTTTGGAATAAAAAACAAAAAACCCACCATAAAGAGTATATTATCAAATTATGCGGGTGCAGGTTGAAAACAAGGAAGGAAGAGTTGAATAATCTCATTGAGATAATTTGTTTCTGTACCATATCAATTTTAATATGCACTCAATCTGTTATTGAAAATGACAAAAATACTCAATGATGAAAATAATCTTTATCCAGAAATATTCCAGATTTAGATTTTCATAACACATTTTTAAATTTTAAATTTTTTTATTCAAAATACATTTTCAATTTTGTGTTCCAGAACTTTTTGTCCAGAATGTACTTTTTTTTATTTTTGAATTATATGGATTTTCAAATCTAGAATAAAGGTAATTTTGAAAATTTAAAAAACTGATAAAGTGGAGGTTAAAATTGACGTGGTGCAGTAAGAAATTGGGTCTCATTGAATGGACCTTAAGGCCCACCATCCTGGTCTCTCTTGTTTCTTCCCTTCTCACTGAAATCCCACATAACCCTTCCCAGTTCCAACAAGTTAAGGTCGAAGTACTCAGAATCGATTTAGTTTTTTTTTTTCTTTTTTCAAATGGCTCATTCGATGATACGAAAATTCGTAAAACCAGCGAGCTTCAATATCATGGCGGCACTCTCGGCCCCCCTGATTCGGCGGCGGCTGGCGACGGTGGCAGCGGAGGACAAGGAACCTGCGCAGTCGTCATCATCGTCGTTCACATTCTCTTCGGAGGGGGACAAGGTGTACGTGAAGGGGCCATCGGGAAAATGGAAGTCGTCGTCGGTGACGATGCCGATGTCGTTCATGACGGGGTCGATAGTGGGAAAGCGGTTTTACAAGGAGGTGAATACTCGGGGAGCCGATGACGGGAACGGGTGGACGGTGATGCTCGATTACAGAACCCTAAAGACACCTTCAAAGAGACCCCTCAAACTTCCCACTCTTCCTCTTGCCAAAGCCATTGCTGCTGAATGGGAATACCAGGCATGCTCTTCTAGGTGTTTGACTTTTTTAGCCATTTTTTGTCCTTTTCAACCTAAAAAATTGGGTAAAAAATTGGGTAAAACATTGTTTGAATTCCTAAAGGTGTGCAGGGACGTCCCATAGTGTTGCTGAAAGTTATTGAATGTACAATTGGTTAATTGCTCCAATTCAAAATTTGAAAGTTCGTTTGAGTTTATCTAGTTCCAATAATGTAACAATATTTTACAAAATAGGAAAATAATGGTTGAGGAGAATAGGTTTAGATAAACAAAAACTTTTTTATAAACACTTACAGGAGATAAAATTAGAAAATAAGGAAGTAAATTTATCTTAGTTTCTCCCATAAGTTAAAATTAACATATAGTTTAATCTTTTGTACAAATTAAGTCGTCTAAGTTCTCTTACTTTATTATAGGATACGTAGGTTGGTTTTAAGTTATACAAGAAATTTAAATTCATTTCATTTTCTTATTTTACTTTTATATAAGTTTTACAGAAGGATATCCAAACAGAATAAAAAATGTTTTGTTGTATGAGTGTTTGATTTATGTAGAGAGCAATGGGGAAAGAGGCTTGTTTCTAGTTGGTGTTGTTGTTGTATGTCTTTTTGTGTTTGCATTGTACTCCTTTTTGAGTCTTGAATTGAGTTTTAGTTAACTATTGCTTTACCAAGGGACAATGCAAGTGTTTTTGAAAGTTTCTGTTACGAACCAAGAACACAAATTCTACTGAATAATCTCTGTATTATTGCTTCTGCACTTTACACTCAGAATATCCACAAAAGAAACGATTATTCCTTTCAAAAAACATAACTCCCTTCACTAAACAGGTTGGTCTTTATTTAAAGACCACTAACCGCACAAACCCCTACCTTACAAACCACTAAATGCTACTTTACAAATCACTAACCACTACCTTACCCTTTATACCTTACATTTTTCCTATAATATACCTTCCAAGTCCTATCCTGATTTTGTGTCCTAACAGTTTCTCGGTGGTGACACAGTTAAGTGAGAAATGGATTCTATCATCTAACATGAAACTTCGTTTTGTTCAAATTTTTTATCTGATCGTCTTTTCTGTGTAGGAAGAGAGATAAGTAAGACCTGTTTATTGTCTATAGAGGGAGAAAAAGGGAGTTAGAACAAAATTAGGACCTTGTTGTGAATCTTTTATTACGAAGAGATTCATTTTCATGAAATTTGACTTTATTTTAGGCTATACATTGCACGTTACAACATCAGGAAGGATTGGTCAAGATGCTGTCCATGTTACTTGATCATGACTATCTGTATGAGCTCGTGCAAAGTAGAGGATATAGTTATTTGAATAGTGGATAATTATTAGGCCGATCTGGTGGGTAAACAAAGACAATTTTTTGAAGATTTATATCTAATTTTTTCAATTCAATGTTGGGTTATGGCTTCATTTGTCATAATTTTGCACAACCCTGGATCTGAGGGCCGCCTTTCTCATCATGAAACCAAAGATTCTTTTTCCCTTTAGTTCCCATGAACGCTGTGAATTTTGTTTCATGATTTTTTTAATTGTCCTCCAAAAAGGTTTATAATAATTTAAAGTCACTTGGCGAGGTGATATAGCTCTGCCAGCCTTCCCTTCAAAATACTTTATGTCCGTTTGAAGCTGCATATTCTGTTTATGTTGTTGAGGCTCAGTAGTGTCACTTAAATTAGACTGCTAATGAAGTGATTTATTGCAGCTAATGGATGGCATAAGACCCTTCACAATGCCTCTTATGAGACTTGCTTGCACTGCCCTGGAAAGAGTTCCCCTCACAAGGAACAAAATTATTGAGAATTTGATGAAGAAATTTAATCAAGATTTAGTATTCTGTCGTGCACCTGAGGACAATGAGCTGACAAGCGATGTGCATGGTATGGTATTAGTTTATAACTTGATATATCTTAACATGTCTGATCCCAGTTAATTAAGTTATGATTGCTTGATGTAAATACATGCTTAGATACATCAGAATTTGGTGAGTTGAAGTTGTTATCTTAAAATTATGTTGTAAAATGTTTTTGGCCCTGCTTCTTTAATTGATGGTTTTTGGGGTGGAGATTTGTTTGTTGCAATTATTTTGATTTCACAGCTTAAGCTGGTGCAGTTATAAAGAAAATAGATAACAATGATATTTTACACCTAATATGAACATGAATTTCAAATCCAAATGAAGATTTCTTTTTCATTTTCTCGTTGGGTTGGTATTATTTTTATGATATACTTGTGGCAAGTTGAATTCACATTTCTTTCACCTTTGGAAGCTGTTCAGTGACATTAAGATTATATTTTAGCATTAACCTCCCTGAATGATTATTTTCTTACGTGCAACATTCTTATGAATCAAAGTTATTTATGTCAAGGAGTGTCTCATTGTTTTTTGCGTTAGAGGTGTGGATTCGAATTTGATTCAACCTTTGCAGATCGTCAGGTGGAGAAAATTGATCCATTGCTTCAGTGGGTGGAGACAGAATTTGGCTTTAAGCCTGTTGTTTACTCCAGCTTTTTTGGTGGAAAGCAGGAAGATGGTCTTGTAACGGCTATTGAGAACCTTCTAAAGAAAACAGATGATTGCGAATTGGCAACAATTGATGCTATTGCAGCATCAGCACATTCATTAATTATTGCTATTGGAATGGTGCAAGGGAAATTGCAAATCGAGGAAGCTATTGAACTTATTCGACTTGAAGAAGATTCTCAGGTACGTATTTATATGACTATATCTGTAATATTATAATATGAATCATAAACTTCTCCCTCTCTATAATGTGCTTAAATACTGAAGTACTTGACATGATCTGTGAATTAAAATTTTCTTGATTCTCTGTTTCAGGTGGACAGGTGGGGCCTCGTAGAAGGTGGCCATGATGTGGATATTGCTGATCTAAGAGTGCAGATTTCATCAGCAATTGTATTTCTTAGCTTGTCAAGAAGCGTATAGGTTTTTTAACTTGCTTTCATGTTATGTTACCATTTTAAGAACTAGCTATCAGGCTAGAATAGAATAGGAAACCTGGGGTTGTTGTAATGTCCAGATCTTTCCAGAGGCTATATTCTTAGGTAAGCATAAACTGTTTTTTGGTAGATGAGTGTTATTATGAGTTGAAAACATGGTTTTACAAGGACCTGATTTGTTAACAGATGTATTTGTACAATTGGAATAAATACGTGCAACCTTTTATGATTCTATATTTGTATTGACTTTCATTATTCACCCAGCCTATTTCACTCTGCCTTGTTCTCTTGATCACAAAAATAGCGGTTGAATGAAAATAGAACCTTTGTTACCTCTTTCCGTATTAGTAGAAGAGTCGCTATTGTTCCAAGAGAATGAAACTAACTGGAAATCCTCAGAATACTTTGGAAGAGAATAAGTGGGTTGAGGGATGCAGTCCTTTTGACCCAGAATAGATCGTGCCACTAAGAGCTGAAGATTTATTAAAACTGGAGAAATAACCCTCAAGTTATATTGAATCCAAGATATGATCGAACAAGCTTTTTTACCAATTATGTTTAGAAAAAGAAAGAAGAATAAATTAAGAGTTTTTCATCCAAAGTATCTTGACAGTAATTTTAACTCTCTTGTGCATACCTTAATTTGTAGAAGTTTTTTTTATATATATTCTTAAAATCTATATTTTAACTTGAGTATTATTAGTTTATAAAAAAAAGGTTTTTTTTCCTACTCTGGAAGTACATGTTAAAGTTTTGTCCGACAAAGTCTTAGATTTCATCTTCTTTGGTTATATATGAATACATTTTCAGTAAATTATGTAACGAGTTTGTCTCACCATCTTGCATAAAGATTATGAGTCATCGGTTGCCTTCATCAAATCATGCCCAAAATGATTTTTGGGTTTGGGGATGAAAATCTATTTGTCATCGAATTTAAACGCAGAGGATTCTACTGACCAACAATTGAAATGAATTTGGATTTTTCATGTGGTTATAAAAGCTGAAGAATGCAATTTCTTCAACTAAATTTTGTCTATAACAGTGACTTTAGCTCACTAAAAGTGCCAAGTATACTTGTGCCTTCTAAGGATCTTCCTGACAGCATAGAACACAAAGTGGAGGCTGTTTGGTGATGTCACAGTTACAACATGCGGTGTCGCAGTCATTGTTACATCCTGTAGAAACATCAATTGTCTATCTTGTAAGGATTTAGGAAATGTGCAAATTCTGCAATTGTCCCCCTCAGAATTTGGGCCAAACTATTCCTGATCATTACTAAATTAGCATGGGACAAAGAGGAAGTTTTACCTGTTATAGTCTCATACTGAGATGATTGGATACCCTGAGAAATCCTAAGGATTGCAATGCGAGTGCTACCCTTAACATTAATGTCATGCACAAAAGAAATCATGAAAACCATAAACCAAGCTACTGCCAACGATTTCATGACTGATGGTGATATCTTGGTATGAGATTAGCTCAATGCTAATGTGAAGTTTTTCTCAATATTGTATTATATATGTTATGAGACTAGTTCTCTTATCACTTAAATCATTAAATCTCTTTCACATGTTCATACTTTTTTGATAAGCCGTGATTAGATGTAATGATCATTCTAAAGTTGTGTTAATTGTGAGTACACATTTTCTGATTTTGATTATATTTCTACCATATTTAAACTGAAGACTCCTCATGACAATTCAATGAATCGAGCGGTTCAAATTCAGTGCATTTTTTAGTTTGGTAGTCTCTTATGTAATTTTGGTTTCGATAGGGCAGCCATGGCCGTCCAAATATCCACTCAACTACCATACTCCTAACATAAGAATAAAAATCATGACTTTCGTTTTATACATTTTTGTTTCTGTCAAATCACGATTAGAAACTAATAAAAATTGAAGCAAGGATCAAATTTAACGCAATGCCCTGACGAATCCAACTCCAAGCGCCATATTGATCATCACCTTAACCTCGAATTTAACAAGATTGAAGAGAAGCAAAGGGTTCAAGTTCCCTATACAAGCATAAGTCACCTCAAGAGACAGTCATCTCAAAAGAAACCTTTGGAATTTTTATTTTAGACAAAAGAAACAAGAGTCTCTCCCAATTTACAGTGTTGAAGTATCTTTTAATTGAAATTCCCATGGAGAATAAATATGAGACGGAGTTCTGTTTGCTATTAACATTAATTTCAGAAACACAAGTCAATATAAACTAAAAACCCAAGTTTCACAAAAGGGGCTCAGGTTTTATTAAGAATGTATCTAAATCATCCCCAACATTAAAGAAAATACAAAAAACACCAACATATAGGATCAAATGCAAACACCATCATGCTGCTAATAGAATTTTAGGCTTTAGGCTGAAGTGACTTGATATGTGAGATTTGCTTTCCTGGGTTCAACCCCTTTGGACAGGCACGAGCACAGTTCAATATGGTGTGACAACGATAGAGCTTGAATTCGTCATTAATGGCCTCCAATCTCTCTTTAGTGTACTCATCACGACTGTCGCTTATCCACCTGCAAATATCATCACGAACAATATCTCAGCTTTGAATAACCCCCAACTACCAAGGTATCTCTATCTATAACAGCCGATCAAAAAAACTCTATCTATAACAGAGACACTGTGCAGTAGATCATATGCAATGAGTTTAATAAAAATGAAAGTATCTTCTAATGTGGAGATGAACTCATTCTTTCCTAATCCTGATCAAGTGGGATCAACATATGCTCCTCTAATTAACTCACATTATTTACTACAACCGCACCACGACAAATATAACCATACGGACAAGAAAAGAAGTTGAAAGTTAATAATGCCTAATATAAAAGAAAGTTAATGAGGCAAGAAGAACAGCGAGTGTATACATAGTCATACCAAAAGAAGAACAGTGAGTGTATACATAGTCATAATAAGTCCAAAAAATGGTAGTATTTATGGAGGAAAAGATCCGAAGTAAATACTGACTTCCTTCCCTAATTCAGTAAATATCAGTTATGTTGGTTAAAAGAGCCACCCTAAGAATGCAGAGGTATTGCAGTTTCAAAAACAATACAGACATCATTCATTTGTCACATTTTTACTAGAAAAACCATGAAGCAAACCAAAATAAGTCACATACATACACAACAACGGACAGATTCTAATACTTTTAATAGATCCCCAAACATTTAAAATAAAACTTAAAAAGAACCAAACAAATAATAATAAATAAATTTAGTGAAACAGAAACAGGCAAACTATGCCCCATGTCTTGAAGATTCTATTTAGCATAAGTACACCATGAACGCAGCATATTATCCTAATATTAACGTAAGAAAATCAATAAAACATCATGCATATTTCATGGCAGTTGTATTATAATCCTTTCTCAACCCAAGCTTCAAATCAATACAGCAAAAACATGGGGCATAAACCAACTGACAAAAACAACAAAACAAAACACGCATGCTTACATACTCTTAATCAATTTCCTCTCGTGCCCACAATTTCAACCAAGAAATCAATGAAAAAACACATTCATACTCGGTTGCACTCAAATGTTCATGAGAAGGTTAGAGTAAAATAGAAATTTCATAAAGTTTATATACGGTAGTTAAGAGTCAATTTGAATAGACTACACTTCAAGAACGTGTAGGAGGGGAGGAAAAGTAAATAAGAGGCTCAGCAAAAGCGCCTCAAATATTTAGAAAGTTCTTGTAATGGAAGAAGTCTAGAATACTCTAGCTTATTTGTATTTCATTTAGCTTACACTAGCATTTGAGTTTCATTTTAGGATAGAGTACAAGAGAAGCTATCTATAAATAGTCTTCTTTTGTAACTTGAAATCACTTTGAATCATATATGCAAATTGCAAGTAGAGTGCTTTGTAATGTAGTTTCTCCTTGTTCAATTCTTAGTCATGGATCTTGTCATGGTGCAATGTGCACCTTTTATGGTTGATCCTCCATCATCTTATTATTAACTTAAAGAAGAGATATCCTTGTCAACTTAATATACCTCAACATTTTGCCTTAGCAAAGTTTCAACAATAGGATTTTACAATTGAAAATGATGAAACTGTCCAGCCACATAGATCCTCAAACCACCACAAAATAAGGAGGTTGAAGATCTAGAGTTTGTTATGGACTTACATGCAAATATGGGCCTAATTGGACTTTTATCTTTGTAAGCCTGATCAAGAAGGCAACTCTAGGATGAAGCAATGTACAAAGCATCTACAAGAAGACATCCAAGTCATCAAAACATTAACTAGAACTTTGGTAAGAACACAAGACTGAGTTTCGACTGACTTCAAAAGAGACTAGTCAACATTCCTTTTGGGTTAAGCTTTAGGTTAAATAAATGTATAAAATAGTTTAGGATTTCATGGGCCATGTATTGGGCCTAGTAGCATAAAATAATTGAGCCAAATATTTGGGCCAAGTAGTGGAAGTCTTGGGCCTTGTATTTGAGCCAAGTAGTGTAGGATTTGGGCCAAGAGTAGAATATAGTTAGAATAAGGTAGCATCAGCCATCTAGGGTTGCATTTGGACTTCCTTAAGCCCAATGTAAACCCTAAAGAGTCCAAGGCAAGGAGAAGACGTCCAAGGGATGCAGCTGCACTTAAAAATCATTTAACATGTGCTTCACATGGAAGAAGACATGGGAAGTGTGACTAGAGACGTGGCACACCCTCATTGGCTCCTCTAGATCTAGGGTTTCGAGTTTTAATTTGAATTTTCTGAATTTGACTCTCTTTTGGGCTGACCCTAGCACTATAAATAAGTGCCTAGAACAATAAAAAAGTGTGCTAGCCTCTTGTAAAATCAGCTTATGAATGCCTAGTGTTGTGGTGCCAAATTCAGCCCAAAACACTTGTCTAAGCTCACTCTCTAGGGTTGTCTTCCTCTTAGACTCTTCCAGAATCTTTCCAAGTGAATTGACCTAACCTTTCACTAGGCTATTTCCCCTTCTCCACTCCAATTCTCTTCAATATCTCCACACTTCCGCAAGCTTCCTCCAATCTATTCCATCCTCAAGCTAGAAATCACACAAGCATGGGGAAGAAGCCATCAGCAAAGCTCTAAAAGCTAAACCAAACAACGACTGAGAAAGATACCCCACCCAGGCAAACAAAATGGCTTTTACGGTATCACAATAAAAAATAAGATAAACACTTGATTTCCAGATTTTCACAAAAACTAGTCTTCCTGTTTTCACGACATCCTCTGTTTCTTGTAACCGACTTCACACAGATGTGGCAAAATATAGCTTCCATTGTTGTCACTGCACAGCTCCAAAAATAATTCCCAAACTCCAATCCAATTAACAAAAACGCACAGAACCCAACAGAACAGCAAATCCCAGTCAGAATAACAATAAAACTCAGTTACAGTTCCTTGCATGCTTTGACTACTATCCTCTAATCAAAATTAGAGTTTCACCTCAAAAACCTAAATTGATTGATTTTTTTTATGTAAGCCTATGAAACTCCAATTCCAAGTGGTACAAAACATATTATTATACCTGTAGTGTTTACTCGATATCGGGCAATAATACCCAACGAAATCTGTTTAATTTCGCAGAATAGTGAAGTGTAACTCAAATTTTGCGGTAAGAAAACACCCAAAAGTAAGGTGAGAAGAAAGAGAGGGGTTTGAGCGTTACCTATTAGCGTGGAGCAAGGCGGCAGGTCCGAGATAAGACTCGGGGTTCCACCAGTAGCTAGGGCAGGATGTGCTACAGCAGGCGCACAGAATGCACTCATACATCCCATCCAGCTTTTCGCGGTCCTTCTTGCTCTGCAGGATCTCCTTCCCTTGCACCGGCGGCGGGTTCTTCCGCTTGAGCCAGGGCTCGATGCTCTTATACTGGTTGTAGAAGTTGGTCATGTCCACGACCAGGTCCTTGATCACGAACATGTGCGGCAACGGCGTTATGGTGGAGGCCGTCGTGGCGGACGGAATCTTAGTGAGACAAGCAAGGCCGTTGCAGCCGTCAATGTTCATCGCACAGGAGCCGCAGATCCCCTCACGGCAGGAGCGGCGGAAGGTGAGGGTGGGGTCGATCTCGTTCTTGATCTTGATGAGCGCGTCCAGGACCATGGGCCCGCACTCCTTCAGGTTGATCTGGTAGTCCTTCAGCTCCGGCTTCGATGGGTTCTCCGGGTTCCACCGGTAGATTTGGAACGTCTTCAGGGAGGTCGTGTCCCGGGCCTTCGGCTCCACCTGCTGGGCCTGGGCCTCCGACGCATGGGCCCGGATGAATGCCAGCTTAAACGCCGGCGAGGAGGGCACCCGCTGCGCCGCTCTCTTCAGCAACCCCGTCGCCGCCATCGAAACGAGAAGGTAGGAGTGAAGTGAATGTAATTGCGTTGTTCCGATTTTATGACCCAAATGCGTTTTTTGTTTCTGCGAGTGTTACTGTTTTGTTGGAAAGGCATATAGGGATGGGTTTCTCGCCCTTATGTATATGTGCTAACTTATGATTTATATGTAAATTAATTAATATCAAATTATCTCACAGAACCTATTTAGACAACAACCTCTATTTTTACTCTTTCTCTTACTTTTTATTTTCTTTTTCTTTTTCTTCCCAACACCTTCTAACTACAAATAAATATTTTGAAAATTATTCAAACTCGATATTACATTTAATGTATGTTTGTGTTCTATAAAATTCTTCCCATTTATTTATTATTACATTTTTAAATATGTATAATTATAATTTTTATTATTTTTTATAATTGTTTTTATAATATTAAATTATCATCATTTTTTGTTTTTATTTTTTATAGAAATTATTTAATAAATATTTGGATAAATAGAAATATAATGACAAAAATATTATAGAGTACAGAGAATGAGAATAAAATAAAACCTAGATTTGGTGGATGTGTATAAACTTTGACTAGAGAGACAATGAAAAGTATATTAAAACTAGTATTCATCTAACCTTATACTTTAATAAATATTCTTTCTAACATCCTTTATTATTAATTTTAATTATTAAAATAATATATTTTTCTTTGTTTATGTTTTAACGTTTTTTTATCAAATACAAATGACTGATATTTTTGTAATTTAATAAATGACAAGATTATTTTTTTTCTTAATGCTTTATTTAATTATTCTTGTTCTTTTATTTAGTGAAAAAGCATGCGACAATACAGTAATTTTGTTATGAAGGTGTGGGGAAGTTGACGTTGGCTTTGGAGTGGTGGCAAGAGGGGAAGCATTGATGTGTGTGTTACGTGGGGAATTTGGAGCTGCATTTAATTAGCGTGTAAATGAGGTGCGCGTGTTCACCATGCGCCTGCTATCGTGTTGGCTTACGAAACATTAAAATTAAGGCTACGCTCAGAGCACGTTTCTCCAAATTAAACCACGGGTATCTCCAACTATATTTGTAAGATTATATTCATATAAACTTTTTTTATGAGAATTTCTTCAAAAAAATACATTTAAGTTAAAATTAATCTATGAAAATTCTCTCATAAATTTTTAAATTTCTTTTCATTTTTGCATAAATTAATTTTTTTACTTTTTAAAATATTTAGAAAAACACTTGTCCTAATATATTATTATAGTGTGTTTAGATTATTACACAGATGGTTACTCGTTTAATTCGTCTTGTGTGCAAACGAATATCAAAGTATTTTATTGTCTTGTATTTAGCAAAATTTGTTTAATTACAATATCTATATAGTACAGATGATTTTTATTTATTTCTTCCTTTGTGCTCTTATAAAAATTATTTAATTAAATATGTGTCATTGATATTTTTTATTTTAAAATATTTTTGTATTTTCTTTTATTTTTTTCCTTTACTTTTTTTTCATTTTTATCCTACCTAGTTGACGAAGCAAGGTGTATTCCATTAGGATTTTAAAAGAACTTTTTCGTAAATGTTTTGAGATATTCAATTAAGATTTTTAATTATTGTACTTTTATATACAAAGTGAGCTTAGATAGTATCTGAAATTGACTCTAATTGTTGTTGTAGGTGTTGGTCACTCGATTGTGTTCCCTTACATTTCAATGCTTCACTCCTTTAGACTTCAACACTTCTTCTCTTTAGTTTCTTAGCGCTCGGTCGAAAGTAAACCTACAGAAGGTTCTTCGACGATTAAGTAAGCACTATGTATTGAGAGTGTGTATTATAAAACTGATAAAAACGTACCTTACTCTATTATAGAGGGCTTATTTATAACATTTACTAATGGGTCATGTTCTTCTCGGTTGACTTGCTCGCCGGTTGACTCTAAAGACAAGCTCTGGCTTCGTCTATCTCCATGGAATCTGCTATTTCCCTTTTGTTACGTTGGGACGCGGCTCCGTTGAGATAGAGGGGGTCCTACCTATTGATTGCACTCCGACGATCAAGCTGTGACTCAATGATGCATGGCTATTTTTGGAATAAATTTTTTGATGCTCAAAGACAATATGTTGAACCTCTCCATGAATGCTCGTAATGATTCTCCCTTCTCTTGTCATATGTTGACAAGCGATGTGGGTCGACTTGTTGCAAATTGAGTGTCAAACTTAGTCAATAGGGTTTTGAAGCTACTCACTGAATTAAATGGAAGTCAGGTGAACCAACTGAGTGATGACTCTTTTACGACAAGTGTACCGAGTCAGAAGTAATAATTTGTCCCTAAGAACGAATATCGAACCCAAAAGAAACAATTGTGATGTGAATAAAAAATACATGAAGATAACCAAGGATGCTATACTTGAAGGGTCATCTCAACAAGCAAATAAAGATGTCATCAATAGGAGGAATGGTCAAGGACCACAACACTTAAAGTTCTTCTTATTAGTGTTCTTAATATGGAGGCCCAAGCCCAACAAAAGCCCAAGATCAAACTGAGGCCCAAAGCCCAACACATCATTTCATCATCCATCATGCCTCAAAAGATTATTAAGAGCAAGGGCACAAGCAATAATAGATGAGCATCATTGGATGTCTCTTTTTGTAATTTCTTTTGAGTAGTTTTTAGTAGAACATAAAAGGAAGGAGTAGATATAAATATAAGGGGTGCTAATGTACAAAGATAAGTCATACCTTCCATGTGACATAAAAAAAGGTGTAGGTGTAGTTTTAGGTAGGGATGACAAAGCGGGGCGGGCCATGCAAGCCGGCCCGCGGCCCGCAGGTAAAAAATGCGGGGCGGGCTAACCTTTTCAACCCGCTAACCCGCATTAGCACGCCTCGCATTAGCCCGCGGCCCGCGCGGGCCAGCAGCGGGGCGGGGCAGGCTGGCCCGCTAACCCGCAAGAAAAAAAAATTGTCATTGTTTTAATGTGTGCAAATGACGGGGAAGATTATAATTATGAAAAAATGGATGAAAGTTCTTCTAAGGCGACATCCAATGTTATTGAAATGGAAGAATGTCAATAATGTTTATGTTT
>Ga0123342_1007065_pt1 | contig 15115 bp, 5 predicted proteins | sample Turbeawhitnodule_FD_89960 | JGI IMG/M metagenome (GOLD analysis project Ga0123342, IMG submission 89960) | Root nodule microbial communities of legume samples collected from Mexico - Turtle bean Mexico white nodule | ecosystem: Host-associated > Plants > Roots > Nodule | place: Mexico: Nepantla... | reverse complement strand
GGGTATGTTTTTCTCACTTTAAGGTTGTTCTGCTCCAACCATAAAGGAGAGTTTCTTTTGTGGATGATATAGGAAGTCCACTTGTGGTTACTGTATATGGGTTGGGATACCCCTGAAGTATCCTTTAATTTTATTTATTCATTGCTGATAAAAAAAATTAGACTAATTTTGAAGTAAATGAAAATTATTAAAATGAATAATATATATATATATATAAATAAAAGAAGATTCACTTATTGTTTTAAAATTTTAGATGTACGGTAATGTTATAATTTTTTATACAAATTTCTTTACAATGAATGCCAAATCTCTCCTAAATTTCTTCTTAATAAATATCCAACATTAATAACAGTTATCATTAAAATCTTATAAGTGAAATAATATATAAATTTAACAAAGTAGGTAAGAAAAAAAATAGAATACAACCTTTTTAGCAGATATTGATTTCTTAACTAATATTATACTCTTTTTTATATAAATTTATAAATTAATATCACGTATTTTCAGTATTTTCACAAAAAATACTAACATTAACAAAAGTTATGACTGAAATTAATTTATTTTTCTACCTCATGTTTGTTGAGATGATTGAGATAGCATTCACTCATCTCAATTGTTCGCTTTGAAGGTTGGAGTTCTGTTTCGGAGGATTTGTAGGAGATCTCACATCGATTAGAGATGAAGACACTACTATAGTGAATGCAAATCTCTCTTTATAAGACGGTTTGATAAGGTTGAGTTAAACTTAAGGTTCATTTCTTAATATGATATTATAGTCATTTAAAGCCTATTTTAACAAAAATTTGTTGGACTTATTAGGTCACCCGCTATTCAGCCACTATCGAACCACCCATAAATATATAGTCTCACACATGAGTTAACAGTCTCGATGTGAAGAGGTATTGGAGATCCCGCATCGACTAAAGATAAGAACATTTCATAGTACATATAAGTGCGTACAAATCTCTCCCTATAAGTCGATTTTATAAGATTGAATTAGACTTAAAACTCACTTCTTAATAAAGTTAAGAGAGGAATATGTATTTAAAGTATCATTGACCTCGACTACGACTACTAAGTATCGTGGGACTATTAAATATATCGTGGTACCATCTCTTATATGGTTTTGCTAGAGCATCAATTTTGTGTTGTTTTGATTGTTACAACACTTGCAGGAAAAACCTTGACTACATATGAAGGTATATATGGTATACAATTAAAACATGATATAGTTATAATAACAACCAAAAGAATTGGTTGATATTAATAGAAGGTTTGTTCCCAAAAGAAAGTGCTAAGAAAATGACTTTCCACCTTATAAGTTTTGGTCTTATTTTCTTTTTTTTCTGAACATACATATAGAGTCCTCCCCACATATCTTTTTCAGGAAACTATGATTAAAGTAAAATTGGACCACTATGTATGACTAATATCTGTGTGGCTGCTTCTGCAAATAACTATTTTAGAATTTAAAATGTTTTACATTTGCATAAGCTTTTCAATAAAATTATATAGAATAAGAAAAAAGAAGAAGCTTTTGAAAAGAAAAGAAATTAAAAAAAATTGAGATGACTTTTTATAAATTAATTTATTTATAAGTTAAATTTAATTTCTGAAATAAATTATGTCCCTTTTTATTATAACTGTTTTTCAAGAAATTTTACAATATTCCATAAAAAATAATGGTTTAATTTTTTCATAAAATATAATTATATTTTTTTGTCCATCAAAATATTTTGTTTGACTTTTCTATCCTTAAACAATTTATTTTTTTCTTTAGTCCTTGTAATTTTTCTTTAGTCTTCTTATTATATATTTTTTTAGTCTCTATGATGTTTTGTTTATTAGGAATTAGTTTCTATGAAAAACATTGAATAGGGTCTAAAAAACTATTATTTGCATATTATGGACTAAAAAAATAGGCATATTAAAAAATTAATACAAAATAACAAATAGAAAAAAAAAATATAGAAACCAAATATGAAACTACAAATTTTAGGAAAGAAAAACAAAATGCATTTATATTTGAGGACCAAAATATAATCAAGCAAGAAAATCAATCAATAATATTATATTTATGCAATGGACCTATATGCTTTTGCTACTTTAATTAATCAAAATATCAAAGATGTGTTGTGAAACTGCTGCTCAAATCCAATTGGTTCAGTTTGATTTGATTAATTCCTAAAAACATATCTTAAAATATTAACTACTCAAGCAAAAAAAAGTCTTGTAGTATAAGTTAATTGGTGTTTAATATTTTTTTTAAGTACTTGTACGAAATGCACTTAAAGTACATATTTCAACAACTCATACTGCAGGTAATATATGTCTTGAAAGGGAGAGAAATTAAGAAAATAAATATTAGATAAAATATTAAGTAAATAAAAAGAAAAAAAATGCATGTGAATATGAATTTCAGGTGCAAGTTGATGGAATATAAAAAAAAAAAAAACTTTTTCTTTCTCTTTTTCCCCACATGCACAATAATGCAAGTAGGTATATGCAATTAAATATGGTGTTGATAGGGTCCCATGCAACGTGATCAATGTAGAGATTCATCAGATCCACCTAATTCTTATTTTTCAGATGAAATGTTTGGATATTCAAATTTAACTAGATTGAGAATTTCATTTATTAATTATAGCCAAAGAATAAAGGCCAATTGTACATAATACACCCTAAATTGGGATAAACAAAATTCCAAAGCTTCATTAATTAGAATATTGATGTATAAAATTTTCTAATCAAATTTATTATTTGATTTTTTTTATCATAGAATAGAATAGATTTATACATGGATATTTTGAACTTTTTATATCGGATTTCTTACGTCGAAATTAGCTTATAAATTTAAAGATAAAAAATAATTAATCTTTATATTAACTAAATTGTATATTATTTTAGAGACTACAAAAATTATTCGTACCTAAAGTGAGTTCTATTATTAATACAATTTTGTAAAATAATTTTTAAATTGGTATTTAAATTAGCTACCAGTATTTTAGTTACTAATATTTTAAATTATAAATTAGTTTCTAAGAGACTAATAGAGACTAATTTAAAATATAAAGTAGTAAATAGTTAAAACATTGGTAGCTAATGATTAGATATCAATTTAAAAACTATTTTATAAAATTTTATTATTAATGAAAACTACTTTAGACATCAATAATGATTTTAGTTTATAAATTTGTATTTATTAGTGGAACAGAGTTTTAGAGGAACTATTTTGATAATGTTGATTTTGGAACAAAAGGTATGTAGTTCTCTTGAGTTTTGTAGATTTGGTTGGTTGTTGGACCTTTTCTTTGTAATAGAGTTGGAGCACACTTCAAGTGTTCCATATTTATTTATTTATTTTGTCGATAACAAAAATAGTGTTTGAATGTTCTTACAAAAATTGGTGTTTTATAAATATATTCTTACCTTTCAAAGTCTCTATGATGTTATGCTTATAATGTTAAATGATAATTAACATTTCAAATAGAAACTTCCATAGCTTTCACTTCCTAGTGCTTAAATGCTACTAATGTGTGCCACAATTTTTTTTAATTGAAAATGTATTTATAACTCATTATCGATTCACTTAGTCAATGGCTTCTTTCTTGATTTTTTTTTTTCATTGAAATTCCTCAATAGCCAATCTTTAAGGTGGTTGAACTTTCTCAAGTATACATTAAGATCTTTGATTTACTTATCGTGAGTTCCACTTTTTCTCAAGATGCATGAGTGATAATAGGAAAACTACAATAAAAAAGGTGTTTTAAAAACTTTGGGCAAATTTTCGCAATTATCATTTGAATAAGTGTAGTCTGGTGATAGAATTTGCAGGTCAGACGAACTAACAAAAATTTTCACAAACTGAATTCTAAAAGCTTTTCCTTCTTAAGTTAGAGCAACATTTATAGCATGTAATGTAATAAAATAAAGAAGGGAAGAAATTACTTAGATGTTTTTATAATGGTTCTTTTAGATTACGTCTAGTTTTCAAACAATTGTTTGAGTTTCACTAGCAAACTAAGCTGCAAGATACAAGAGTATTCTTTCGACTCGTAGCCACTCTTAACTAACTCGTATGATTATTGTTTGACAACAAGCTACTTCTGGTTAACATGAGTATTCTTTAAACAACAAGACACATTGAGCTTAACACGAATATTCTTTTAAACAACAAACCTCTTTTGGCTTAAGATAAAGAGATTGTCTAGTGTGTGATCAAAAGATCACAAGATTGCTCACTGGAGAGTGATTGCGTCTTTTGATGTTTACAAGGTTAAACACTCTTTACTAATTTGCTAGATGAATACAAGAATGTTCATACCAAGCTATTTAAGACATGGAAATATGTTGACAACATTTTACGACTTTTGCTAATCAAATCATTCTCTTTTTCTTCTTGATGGGGGATTTTATATAGGCACAAAGGAAAAGAGTCATTGCAAATTCTTTTATGGTCGTTGATCAACTTCAAACTCACTTAAATGTCTTCCTTGCGTTTGATGAGCTTTGAGGTAGAAGATGTATTAAATATTTTTCATGCATGCACTAAGTGTTCTTCTTTTCTTTAATCAACATTTCAATAGCTATATGTACTTATTTCTCCTTGGATAGAGTGTTTTTTCTTAAAATTGAGTAAAGCACATACTCGTTTTTCTAGGTTTGACAATGCTACCGTCATGGAGTTGTTGAAGCAAATAGTTTTAACTTATTTTTCAAGAGACCTTTGATAAGATATAAGCTTTGAACGAGTCTTCTTAGTCATACTTAAGAATTGGACATTCCTTACAACATAGAATGTAAAACAAGAATGCACAATGTTATATCGTTGAAACATAATCGCATTTTATGCTTTATTATTTTTAACATTTAATCAAAATTATGGATTCTCTGTTTTTTCATGTTTTATATTCAATCTTTTACTCAAGTATTGAGTGAGTTCATTTCACCCTAATATCATTATAATAAGTTGTTATAAAATATTGTTTTATACTAAGGTTAGATATTTTTCTTCACTTATAGAAAAATAAATATTATTTTAATAAATAACGAATAATTAATATATGAGATAGAAAGCCATTGTTTAGATAAATTGATACTAAAATGTTTTGTACATAAATTAATGAAGGAATTCATTTCATCTTTCTTTGTTATATGTGAAGGAAAATTCATTTTAAACAAACTGTGCTAGTGAAGTCTATATATGACTTTAATTTGCTTTCAACTTTTAGTTTGTCAAAATTTATTTTTATTTTATTATTTATGTCAAAATTGGACAGGTTTGGTCCAGAATGGGCTAGTAATACATAGCAGATTTTAGAATATTCAAGATACATATATATTGGTCCATGCATATTTCACACTATTATTTTGAGGGCCACACTATTATTTTGGTGTGAACATGTTATGCTTTTTAGATTTCCATTCATTTGGTGTTTGTCATCTTTATGATACAAAAAAACAATCTCAGTTAGGAAGAACAAACAAACAATTAAAAAAATCTTAAATCCTATTTCTTAGGATAATATTAAGAACTTTAACTTATAATAATGTGATTTATATGTATAAGCTAAAAATAATTGTGGTTTAAGGAACCCCAAATGATTAGTTCTTTTCTTTCTTTTCTTATTTAAGTGTTTTTGAATGGATTATTTGACTCATAACTTTTTCTATTTAGGCCACTATCATGGGATAATTTAGATTTCTTGAAAATGAGATTAGGATTAATTTATTATAATGTGCCAAAAAAAATTTGTCTCTCTTTAAGCATATAGCTGAATCATGATTAATTGGTCCCGGGATTTGTCATTTCATGTTCAAATCAATTCTATTTATCTAAATATTTGTCCCCCCTTAATCCTTAAAATCTCACTACTTTCATGTTATTTTTCAGTTTAAGATGCATCACTAGGGACAAAATTTAAGGTTAATATTATATGGGTTGTTGATGTTGATTTCTGATCAGAATTAGAGCTTTATTTTAATAATTTATACAGTAAAAAAATATTAACTATTATCATCTGTGTTATTAAAGTGAAAATTTAAAATTAATTAGAGAACACTATTAACCATGTTTATAATTTATTATCTATGTTTTGTAATTCTATGTGAAGTGAACTAGAGACAAAAAAAAATAGTCTAGTAATTTGGAAATAAATTTATATTCCACAGGTTTGAAAATTTTGGAACATGACTTGTCTCGTTAAATCAAACTCAGAGAAACATGATAAGAAAGTTTTTTGTTTTTGTCTCTTTTTTTTCCTAATTCTTTGGATTTAGCTTCTTAATATGTTCCACATGCCGACATGCAATCAATTAATTTTATGGTCAACAATACAATGACATTATTAACTGTTTTTTAATGGGCTTTTACTTTTGGTCCAACTTTCTTATGCGCCCAATAATACATAGGAAGTTTCTTCCTGCACCCCTATATTTTTCTTCCTGCACCCCCATAATGTTATGCAAAGATCAAACTGTCCTTATTATTTTTTAAAAACCCTAAAATGCACTTGAATTGTATTTATTTTTTCTGCATTCTGGATTATGGAATCTGGAAAAATTTCGGATTGACAACTTCTGGTAAAATTTTAGATTCACCAATTCGTAATTCAAAATATGCATTTCACATTCAAAAAATCCATCATTCAAAAAAAGCATTCTGGAATCACAAATCCATAACAGAAATATACATTCTAGATTCAGAAATCCATAATTCAAAAAAAAGCATTCCGAATTCACCAATCTGTAACAGAATTAGGCTTCTGGATTCAGCAATCCGGAAATCAATAATTTATGCAAAATTTGTTTCCAGAACACTCACTCATCCGGAAAAAAAAATGATTCAGTTTTGGATTGATGAATCCATAGCACACTCCCAGATCCTGATTTCCGGTAACCAAGGTGCCCTTTTCCAAATAAAAGGTCAAGGTCAGTTTCAGGATTTAGAAAATTGTGAGGTGCAAGAAGAAAAATGTAGGGGTGCATGAAGAAGAAGCCTAATACATATAGGCCCTTTTTTAGGGATGTTTCTTCCTGCAGCCTTACATTTTGCTTCCTGCACCCCTCAGAAATGTGAATTGATAAAATTAACTCTGGTCAGATTTTCTATTCCAAAAACACTTTTTGCTTAAAGAACATCTAAACTATCAAAGATAATTTGGGTATTTCAAAAATTGTAGAGGTGCAGGAAGCAAAATATAAGAGTGCGGAAAGAAACACCCAAATTTCAGACGAAGTTGAGATCAGGTCCATAAGTTCTAATGCCCACTAGAGTATGTGATGGCCTACACTCCCAATATTTGTTTGGGTACTGTTATTTACATTTCTAATTTTATTAATTCACTTTTTAAAAAATATTTTTCAAAATTACGAAAACTAAGTATTTTTTTCTCAAAAATATTTTCATAGAGAAGTATTATACCTTTAAAACTTAATTAGCTTTTTAGTTTTATCATTTATTTATTTTATTAATTTTTTTTAATTACTAAAAAAAGTATAAACTTAATTGAACCTTAAAATGGTTCCATTGATATATTTTTTAAATTATAAAATTTGATTGAATATTTTATCCATGGAGGAAACAAATGGAATAAAATTAAAGAAATAATAGAACGAAAATGTAATCAAGTCAAATTCTAACATTTTATTAGTGAAATTTTAGGGAATAAAATAAAACACCAATTTAATTTTTTTGTAATGCTTCGACACACTAAATTTCTTAATTTTTCCGTAAAAAATTCATGCAAAAATAGAATTTATAAGATTCTAAGAAAAAGTATTAGGAATATAAATATTATATATATATATATATATATATATATATATATTGTATATACATACGTGAGAGATTAAAAAAACATAACGACTAAGTCTGAATGGTATAATTCAGATAAAAGATTAAATATAAAATTAACTAAAAATAACTATTTATATATTTTCTAGTTAAAAATAGGTTCTTTTATTGGATATGTGCTCAATATTATTTCTCCATAATATACTCTTTTTTTTTTTTGAAGTAGTATTAATTAATAATCACTTCAAAAAAAATGAAAAGAAGGAGAGAAAACTGCTTCACACCAGTCCCAAGCCCAACTAAATAAACAGATTCATACCAACAATAATTCTTGAACCATACACTTCTACAGCACAATAGCAGAACCCTAAAAATATATAAAAAATAAAAACAATTTATGGTAATCAAGGTTACATATATATTAGTTTTTTAATCTATAAATTAATTTCTAAATTAATATTTAATTAATTATTAAGATTTTAGGTACCAATTTTAAAATTTAAAATTGTTAGATAGCTAATTAGATATCAATTTAAAACTAATTTGTAAATTTCATTTATAATAAAAATTATTTTAAATATCAGTAATTTTTTATCTTTAAATTAATATCTAATTTAATCAGTATATCTTATTTTTATTAACACTACAAAGACAATCATGAAATAGAAACCAATTTTTAGAGACCAAAATAATTAGTTACAATAGGAACTAAAATAGAGACCATTTTAGAAATTAAAAAAAAAAATTGGTTTCTAAATTAGTTTTTATTATTGTTAAATAGTTTCTAAATTGGTATCTAATTAGCAACTAAGGTTTTAACTACCAATTATTTAGTTTCTAAATTTGGTAGCAAAAACATTGGTTGCTAATTAGATATCAATTTAGAAACTATTTAACAATAATAGAATCTAATTTAGAAACCAAATTTTATTTTAGTTTCTAAAATGTCTCTAATTTAGTTACTATTGCAACTAATTATTTTTGTTTTTACAAATTGGTTTCTATTTCATGATTTTCTTGTAGTCTAACGTTACAATAAAATTAACCAAGTTTAGAAACAAAGTAAGAATATTGAAAAAGAAAGATAAAACTGCAAACATGCAAGACACAAAAGATGGGAAGAAGAAAGAAGGAGTGACCTTTGGTGAGAGATAGAGATGAATGAAAGTTGAAACAGACACATAAACGTAGAGACAGACACAGTGCCATCAATTTGTTCTTTCCAGCAACAAGACAACTTAGAACAAATCGAAATTAAACAAAGCTTTGATTGATCCAACATTAGTTTCTCATTATCTTATATGTCACCTTTATGAATGCAAATATTCTTATCATATCAACAAAATGTTCTGTCAAATAATTATTGTTTGCCCATAATGGAAATATTCACTGCTTTTCCCCTTCCTTCTCTCTTACTTTTCTTCCTCCTTCTCTTCTCCTTTAAATTCTTCCATTTTTTTCATCAACTTTTTAATCATGCAATTTGATGAAGAATATGGTTTTGATATTAGACTTGTTTTCTTAAGTATATAGATATCATGAACTTTTGACTTGAGACTAAAAAAATAAACTAAATTTAAAAATAAAAAATAATTAATCACTATATTAATTAAATTAAATATTATTTTAAAAATTAAAAAAATATTAAAAAATATAATTTTGAATAGAAGATCGAAACAATTTTCTCTTAAATTTAGAAACAAAAAGGTTGAATGATTATACAGTGAATATGTTTTGCTTTTAAGGTTTTAAAATAAGATTCATGTGATGAAAAAAATTGAAAATTAAATAGATGGTTATTTTCTTTTTCTTGTTTTGGACACATTGATATGGATAATAATAATAGACACATTAGTCAACAGTGTGCAGTTCTGAATTCCCATGTCAGCAGCTCCTCTAGATTCTGAACATGAAAGCCATTTGTCCATTAGCATGCAAATATTTATGAGGCTTAGCACCAAAGATATGGCTGTTGGATCCACACCTCTGCAATTGTCATTATCAATGCATCTTAACCATTGGATAACAATTTTAACCAAACACATTTTAACATCTTCTATCACTTCCCTTCTTCTCTTCTTCACCTCCATATTCAACTAGGTAAAAAACTCTTTTGCTTGCCATAAATGACATAGCTCAATGATGTATTAAATATTTTACAACATCTTTCAACCATACTAGTTTTTTATATTATTGTTAAAGATATCACATCTCCTAGAAATTAAAATTTTTCATAATATATAAATTGGTACAAATCTTATATGATGAAGTTGAATTAAACTTAAAGTCAACTTCTTAATATGGTATCAGAGCAGGTTCGAGTCTATCAGGTCATTCATTATCGGGTTATCATCGGACCACCTAAATATATTGTCTGACACACGAACTGTTACTCTCAACGTATGAACAATATATAAATGAATGCTAATCTTACTTTATAGACTTTGTTCACTTTTTAATAGTTACATACAACAGTTAATACAATGTTACTGCATTGGGACACAACACTGTGAGTGCAGACATGGCAGCAATGTTTTATATGCTTCTTAGAGATTGAAAAAATGCAGCATGCATTATCTTTCACTGGCCAATAAATTCAAAAGAGTGTGATATACAATGTTTTCTAGAGAACCGTTGCTCTAAACTCTAGCAGAGGTTAGGGCCATGAGAGAATGTCAGAGTGAGGAGTGAAAACAGAAGGGTTAGGAAAATTACCTAGCTTCATGTCACAGCAACCGACAGTGGCCTATTTTTTTTTTGTCTGTGCACTAGTGTAATGAACAAGATGTTAAATAAAAGAAGAGTAGTAATTGTTCAAAGGTTGAACTCATAATTAATCTTTAATTAATGGCTAATGTCTTTTAATAGTCAAAGGAAGTTTCGGATTAGGACTTAAGGATATAAATAGATTTAAGACAGTATTGTTAGAAATGTGGATTTGGAAAGTAGGTTTTGGTTGGATAAGGAAGGTTTATGGAATGAAATTTTAGATTTCAAATATAGGGTGGAAGAGAAATCAGGACCAGTAGTATGATAAAATCAATAGGGTGATGGAGGATTGGGGATACAATTTGAGAACAATATACAATGGGAAGATAGATAGGTATGGAAACACCATGAAACATAAGCATATACATGGTTGAGTCCATCTATAAGATATTTTAAAAATTATGTAGTACATTATAAGAAAATTATTAAATAAAAATTAGTTATAATTTGTTACTATTTCACTAAATTAAAGATCATTTTATAAATTAAAAAAAATTATTGGTATATAAAGTAGTTTTTATTATTAATAAAAACTTATAAAATGATTAAATTGATATGTAATCATTAGTTACCAAAGTTTTAAATACTTACTGTTTTGCATTCTAAATGAGTTTCTATTAGTCTTTTAGAAACTAATTTAGAATTTAATATCTAAAACCTTGGTAGCTAATTTAGATACTAATTTAAAAATCATTTTATAAAATTTTATTGATAATAGAAACCACTTTAGATATAAATAATTTTTTAGTCACTAAATTAGTATATAATTTAGTCAATATAGTGACTAATTATTTTTTGTCTCTAATTTTGGTTACTATTTAATGATTTTCTTGTAGTGGTAGGAGAAGCCAAGTGTTTGTATGAGAAGTTTTTGAAGGTTAAAAGCACTCTCATCACCATAGTGCATAACCTAAAGAGTTATACACAAATAAAGTACCAATTAGGGAGAATCTTAGTAGAACGAGTATAAAGTTGGACAACGGTTTATGTGTCTTTTGTGGAAAATAGAGGAATATGCCAATCTCGTATTCCTAAAGTGTGAAACTACCTTGGCTGTATGAAATTGTTGTTACAGTTGGATCGGGTAAGTCATTGATTTGCATTCTGAACCAAAGCATCACTTTTGCCAATTTAAGAGTTTGAGGTTGAATAAGGCCAGAAATAGAGCATGGAGGTGCACATGGATTGTCATTATTGCATAAATTTGGAAACAAGGAAATCACATTATTTTTAAGAATGTTAAACCTGATCCAGTAGAAATTTTACCCTTGATCAACTCAAAATTAGGTCTTAGATATCAGGTAAAGAAAAATATGCATTGTTTTCATACTTTAATTGGTGCTTTAATTCAATTACATGTTTGAATTCATTTATGTACAAATGTTCCAATAGGAGGTAAATGCAGGTTGTACATATATCTCTACCTTTATTGTGTCTAATAAGTTAATTGACTTCTTTGTGGTGTAGTCCAATTGGAAGTTATTTCTGTGATTGTAGGTTGACTAAACAAAGTTGGAGGTTACAAACATAACCCAACACCTACAGGACTGAACCAGTATGGGGACATATCTTCCTCTCTCAAAGGGCTACCACAACACTGCTTATGACAAAATTTCACATGGTGAGGTATTGGAAATGGGATATATGGGTGGGGAGGGGAATGTTCTGGTGCAGAGACTCTTTTAGGTGTAGTGACTTTACACAACCGTGAAGGCTTTTGCATGCAACAGTCTTGTAATAACTTTTTGTTGGTGTTTGAGTTTTTTGTATTGATGGTTGGTCTTGTATGTTGTGATAGCCCATTTGGCTACATCAATTGTAAACTCCTTTTATATATGGGTTGAAGCACCCTTTAAATACTTCAATTTATTCTATTTATTTTTTGTCAATAAAAAAAGGGTTAAATATGTTTTTTGTCCCTTTTCTTTCATGCGAAATTGGTTTTCGTCTTTAGTCCAAACTTTAGACCTCCTAGATACTTGTAGTATGGAAACTATTGGAATAAGTGGCAAACAAAATTCTAGTGTGGACTAAGATGTTAAAATATTTCATGTTGACTCATTGCTAACGTTGATGTCATAATATTATAATACAATTCATGTTGGAAATTTGTTTGTTACATAAAAAAAACACTACAAAAGACTCAATCCAATAAGTACCAAGGAGGTCTAAAGTTTGGAGTATGAACAAAAATTAATTTTGTGTTATAGTACATGGACAAAAAAACATATTTAACCCTAAAAAATATCTTTAAATGGTATCTTTGAAAAATGGAGGTAACAAATCAAAGATAGTTAACATTTTAATCCTAGATCATTTGGTTAAAGAAGACTAAACCTACCATTTACACGAATTATTGGAGTAAAATAATTAGAAATAATAAGTATTGCAAGGACCTAAAAAATAGTTTTAGAATAGAAGTAGTATAATTAAAATGACACCTGGATATTTTATTATTAAATTAAAAAAAGTATATAAATAAAAAAAATGAGTTATTCATGTTTCATTTTAAAAGAACCACCATCTCTCTAAATTTTTCTTTTTTTCTTTCATCTCCCTTCTTTCTAACTTACCCATCTGTCATCACACTGACAATCGGAGTCTGCCATCACTCTTTGTGAGCACATCTACTTCTTCTCAGGTAAGGTAAGTTAGTTTTATTCTTTTCAATAGAACCCTAGGTTGGAAATAAAGAATATATATGTTGACAAAGTATAACTACCATTATGAGTAAAGAGTATTGTCATTCTAATGTTGTACGTTTGTGAAGATATAAGTTTGAAAGTAATTTTTTATGAGAAATAGGTATGGGATTAGTTTTTGCTTAAGCGGGGAACCTCACTCAGGCGAGACTCATTTTCGTCCAAATGAGAAAAAATCTCACTCAAATAAAAATGGGGTGAATTTTGGAGTGTTATCGGGTTAATTATCGCTCAAGCGAAAGGATTTTCGTTCAACCAAAATTATCTTCTGAAGCTAAAAAAAATTTAAAAAACTTAAATTTTAAATATGCACTATAAAAAATATTTTTAAAATGTGAAATCATAAAAGTTTGTTATACACAAGAAAAGAAATAAGAATTACAAATTAAAAATCGAAACCAATCTAAAATAAAATGCAAAACAAAAAATGTTTAGTTTAATCTGTATTTTTTTATGTTAAAAATAACGAAATCATACCGTATATAATTTTTTTCATTCATATGTATTTTTAATTAAAAATAGAACCATAAACACCACATTTTGGATGTATAAAAAGTATTTGTTATAATTAGATCATAATTTAAGTGTTAGATTGACTAATTATTTGGTTATTTTGTTAAATATTATAATATTTTACTTTAAAAGACTTGTATTCATGATTTTTTTTTCTGATATGACTGCAGTTTTTTATTTTAAAGAAATTGATATTGACTAATATTTTATATTTTAATGAAATACTATTTTTTTTTCTAATTTATTCTCATATTTATCATCTGCTTTTATCTATTTGAAGAAATGATGTGTATATTGAAAAGCAACGATATTTTAATAAGATTATTTAAAAAATTATATATTTATTATTGTTCTTTGTGTGAAAAAGGAAATAAGTACGTGATTGTGAGACTGGGAAAATACCATTTTAAAAATGTCTTTCCTGTTTTTAATATCAAATTACAATACAAAATTTACATATTTTTTTTTATCAGCAATAAAAATAAATAAATAAATAGGAACCACTTCAATGGTGGTCCAACCCTTATACAGAAATACCTGACACCAATCTCCTATTAGAATGCCTACCAAATTAGAGAAGGGATAACCATACCAACACTAACCAACATTAATGAATCAACCTCATACAAGCCAGAGGATTTAAAACCCAACAAGAATAAGGAAAGTAAGCAAAACAAGACTTTGCATAAATCCAAGACCATACCTTTACTTGCACCGAAGCGAACACTTCAGACACATCTGTCACACCTCTATTGAAGATGACCGAGTTCCTATGTTTCCAGATTTCGCTCACTATGCCAACCCAAATTGTACCCAAACTACGTTAACCGAAACAGAAGTCTGACTCATCCTGAATTGTGAAAAAATTGACACAGAAGGCAGTTTAAATAAAGACATAAAAAATAACAGGACTGAAGAGAGAACAGACTTGATCAAACAAATCCTCCCTGTCATTGACAGACACCTGCCTTTCCACCTAGACAGTTTACTCTGAACTTTCTCTAACACTCCGTTCCAACAAGCACCGCGCTTATGACACCCTCCTACCGGTAGTCCCAAGTAAACAAATGAAGTTACCATCACATTACAATTAAGAATGGCCGCAAAACGCTGAAGCAAACTCGAATCCATCCCCAACCCACCCAATCTGTTTTTTAAGAAATTCACCTTAAGCCCAGAAGCAAGCTCAAAACAAAGCAAAATCACCTTAATGTTGAAGATACTTTTGGTATTAGCTTCACAGAAGAATAAAGTATCATCAGCATATTGCAACATATTCACCTTTACTTTAGCTCTTCCAACCTCCAAACTATCAATCAAATTCTTCTCTTCTGCC
>Ga0123342_1007064_pt1 | contig 15115 bp, 6 predicted proteins | sample Turbeawhitnodule_FD_89960 | JGI IMG/M metagenome (GOLD analysis project Ga0123342, IMG submission 89960) | Root nodule microbial communities of legume samples collected from Mexico - Turtle bean Mexico white nodule | ecosystem: Host-associated > Plants > Roots > Nodule | place: Mexico: Nepantla... | reverse complement strand
TTATATATATATATATATATATATATATATATATATATATATATATATATATATATATATATATATTTTATTTATTTATTTAATTTCATTTTCGTCGGTCAAGCCGACGCATAAGCGATATTTAAATTGTGCGTCGATTTGCCCCACGCATAAGCCGCCGCATATGCGTCCACCCAAATTTTGTGTGTTGCGTCCATTTTGTGTGGGCTTGACCCACGCAACATGCATCCAACTTGCTAGTCCATTTCCATTTGCTTCCAAAGTTTTTTCGTTAGAATTGTGACCGACGAAAATTCAACGCATAAGCATCCATTTTTTATCTTTTGCGTCCGTTTTTAACCCACACAAAATCATTGTTTTCTTGCAGTGACGGTATAACAAAATTAATAATAGTTCATAGAATATTATGTCATAAACCAAACTTATTCCAAATTCACAATAAAATTCGATAAAAGTTTACAACGGTGTAGCGATGATATCCAAGCTCAGCTTCAATTCTTATGCCACGGAGGCAATACGGACAATCAAATCAAATACGGTACTGCAAAAAAAAATGTCATTGTTCCAAATTAACAAAGGATTTAAAAAAACATATTTTCTCGTACTTGTGTTCAGAGGAGTAACATGGTTTAGGACCATTACTTGTATAATTATAATATAAGTTTGGACATAATTTACCTTAATAGTATTTAATACTACATAACTATAATATTAAATAAAAAAATAATACTGCATAACTATATATAACATTTCAATTAAAATAAATATGAGTGAGATCTGTGCATACATCTTCTACTATATGTCCAATTAGTGTAAAAAATAATATGTCGGCCATTTCAATATTATTATCAGCTTTTTTGGAAGAATCCTCTTTTTTTTTTCTCATTTAGGTTTTTGTTTACCTTCACGTGAAGCAATTCCATTCTGCAAGTTGAAATAGTTCACACTATATTTCATTCATTTGAAAAAAAAAAAGTGACGTTCTTAAATGTCCTAAAATAATAATCAATTAAAAAATTGCTTAAAAATTAGTTTTTATATTCTTAGTATATAAATTATAATATTTAGTATTAGAAAGAAGATAGAAGAGGATTAGGCACCAGCTTAATCAAACTAATGCTCTCTAATGTCAACCAGATTAATTTATTTAGTGAAGTGAAATTTCCATTGGAATTGAATTATAGATGTTCTGAAAGTAGAAACCAATGAACGTACACGTCTTAAAAACTGCTACTGTTTGAACAAATTATTAATTTGTTCAATTCATTTTATTTAAAGAAATAATAGTTGTTGTTAAATTAATTATTTAACTGATGTCTTGATTAATAAATTTATATTAATTTGTTTAATTCATTTTATTTAAAGGAATAAGATTTATTGTTAAATTAATTATTTAACTGATGTCTTGATTAATAAATTTATTAGCACACATGTTTATATATTTGAATTTAAAAATGATTTGAATCTCTATAGCTAAAGCCAAAAACATTTTGAATAAACATATATAGACTTTGCTTATGTAATATATGTAAAGCGTATATTTACAAATGTAAATTATACTTTTAAATTAAAATTTATCTGTAATTTATTTTATTGTATTTAGTTTTTTATTATTTGTCACCTACTTTTATATATATATACCTCTAAAAGTAACGAGGTTTTCAAATTGTCGGAAATAGCGGAGGTTTTTAAACCTCCAGAAATAGTTGGGGTTTCAAAACCATCTGGAATAGCAGGGGTTTCAAAACCGTTGGGAATAGCAACGCTGGATCTTCCAGGGGAAAAGCAAACCGCAGATAACGCACTTAACGAGGGTTAAAACCTCCGGTAACGCCAAATATAACCCCGTTAAAAATACCTTTTTTGTAGTGCATCATCTACTATATGCTTCAACTTGCTTATTTTTTTTTATGGAAATTTACTTTAGTTTTTTCTCTTTACGTGAATAATAATATGTTGATGCACTATAAGAAAAAATGGTTTTAACAGGGTTTATTTTTATATTACCCAGGGTTAAAACCTCCATTAAGTCATTTATCCAGTGTTGTAGTTTCTCCCGCTAAACCATTCTTGGGGAACGTGTTCTCCGGGGTTTTTTTAATCCTCAGGAAAAGCCTTTCAGAACCCCTGTTAAATACCACAACTTGAAAACCTTCATCAAATCTTGAATGAAACTTTCCTAGAATATCTTTACCGTTGTTTAAAACAAAACACTTGCATCCAAATACTCTAAAATGACTTGTGTTAGTTTTTCTATCCTTGTATAGTTCATATGGTGTTTTCTTTAAGATATTCCTAATTAAGGTTCTATTCAAGACATAAGAAGCAATATACACAAAATCAACCCAGAAGTATTTAGGAAGACTAGATTCATTTAGCATAGTCCTAGCAAGTTCTTCTAGGGTTCTATTCTTTCTCTCAACCACACTATTTTGTTGAGGGGTCCTATGAGCTAAAAAACTGTGTAATACCATATTTTTCACATAACCTATTGAATCTATAATTTTGAAATTCACCCCATGATCACTTCTAACTGATTTTATACTGCAACTATTTAAATTTTGTAGAATATTAGCTAGTTTCTTAAAGGCATCATAAGCATCATTTTTAGCATCAATGAATAAAGTCCATGTATATCTAGGAAAGTCATCAACAATCACTAAAACATAGAATTTTCCAGCTAGACTAGCAGTCTTAGATGGTCCAAACAAATCCATATGCAGAATATCTAAAGGATTCTTAAAAGAGATTATATCTTTAGGTTTAAAATAAGACCTTATTTGTTTGCCTTTGACACATGCATCACAGATTCTGTTATTCTGAAATTTCATGTTAGGTAAACTAAAAACTATTTCTTTTGCATTCAATCTTTTTAGATGATCAATATGAATATGAGTTAATCTTCTATGTTATAGCCACGATTCATCCTCTTTAGAGATGAGACATTCATTCGCATTATTGTTACGATGGATATCAAGAATATATATATATATATATATATATATATATATATATATATATATATATTGTTGAACCTCTTACCAGGGAAGATCACCTTACCTGTGACTTCATTAAAGATGTTACAAATTTCAGATTCAAAATTTACTTTATACCCTTTGTCATAAAGTTGACTAATGCTGAGAAGATTGTGTTTCAATCCCTCAACATATAGAACATTCTATATCACAGTTGATCCCTTGATTCCAATGTCTCCTCTTCCAAGAATTCTTCCACGATTATTATCACCATAGGTTACATATCCTTCTATTTTAGCTTTAATACAACAAATTCAGATATGTCTCCAGTCATATGCTTCGAACATCGACTGGAAGGTACCACTGATTTGTTTCTCTACCCTTTTCTGCTTTTTGCAAAACAAATATAGACCAATATATATGGTAACCCTTAGTCTTGGGTCCTGACAGATTATTACCTTTCCTTAGGTAGCAATTTGACTAAGCCTTTTGGAACAAGAAAATTTCTAAACTAACAGGTGTTGAAGAAGAGCTTTGATGACTCCAAATCTCCATGGATTGCTTGAAGGCTCATTGTAGCTTAGTTGGTTGTGTTCTGGGGTAGTTTGAATTTGTTAATTCACTCTTAGTTTGAATCCAAAATTGGTTTAATTCAAATCTTTTTGAAAAGAGTGTTTTATGAAGAAGCAGAAAATTGGTTTTATTGTTTCAATCGGTTGTTTCATACTTAAGATTTTTTAAATTGGTTTTAGCATATTTGAATTTGGGTGACTTTGTTGTTAAACTAATTCAATCGGTTGTTTCGATAAAACAACCGACTATTTTTTTAATTGTCTTAACATAATTCTGTTAAGTTAGTTAAATATGCTTTAAATGATTTGAAATTTATTTGGCTTTTATAATAAATGTTTTCAACTGCTTATTGGAGTATATGTTCTGTTTTATGCTTCTAGCATTAACTTCAAAAAATCAGTTTGTGAAATCAAGTTTTCTCCAAGATTGCTTAAGGCTTTGGATATTTCTCTAAGAATGTAGTAGGACTTGTGTACTTTGATTTGATTTGTACCAGATGTGATGAATCCTATTTCTTTCTTCATTTGTAATTCTGTAAGTACTGGTGTTCACAAAGTCAAAGGGTGTTCTGATCTGTTGTGTGATTATGGTGTGCCAACGGAAGTGTGTGTTCTTGAGGGCATCAAGATCAGTTCTTTGGTGGTTGTGTGTTTATAATCTGATTTTTTATTACTTAGTGGATACCTAGTAGTTTTTGGGAATTGGATGTAGCTCTTGGTGTAAGGGTGAACTAGTATAAAATTGTTTGTGTGATTGTTTCTCTCCCTTAACTCTTTTATAAACCCTAAACCCTAAACTGCTTTTAGTTGTTTTTGTATTCTGCTGATAAAACAACCGGTTGAATTTCTGGAATTCAACTAAAACTGTTTTATAACTTGTGTTCTTTCTTTCCTTTGGCTGTGATTCTTCTTTGACTTTCTTCATACCTTCAACACCCCCCCCCTCTTGTTTAAGGGCCTCAATTCTAACCACAAGTCCTAGATGTATGACCATTCTATAAGAACAGGAAACCAAATGCACTGGTTTAACACTATTGCAAAAAGAATATTTTGTTTTAGTAGGAACAAAGAAGCTAGATAATTTCTTAACATTGTTCTTTTTACCATATTTATACCATAATCCATGTTTACTAAATACAACATTTTGAGAACCTAAAGCAGTTTCTAGATTTGTTCTTCCCATTGTAAGCTTTGATAAGGTTTTCATAAGATATTCTACTTTCTTTTCTAAAACCTTTGCAATTTTAATAGTTTTAATTGAAGCATGTAAACACATTAATTCAAGATTGACCAATTTTGTTTTATCATCATGCAGCTCTTTTTCTGAAGACTTAACCTTAGGTTCAAGGAGATTATTTGCACTTTTTAACTGGTTGCATATGACAAGTCTATTAGATTCATCATGTGTTTCCTTAAATGCAATTAATAATTGATCATAACTTTCTAAGTCAGTGGAGCATATACGTACAAAATCACAACTTGACTCTTCATTGTTAACCATAAAGTAGAGATTTGCTTCTTCACTCTCAGCTAATGTATCACTTGATGAAGACATGTCATTGTCTTCCCAAGATATGTAGGCTCTCTCGCCTCTGCTCTTTTCTGTCTTTCTGCTCACTTTCTTATCTTTGTTTTGATTGTTTGGACAATCAATCTTTATATACCCTGGCTTACCACAACCAAAACAAGTGAAATTAGTAGAACTTGATTCATTCAGTTTAGAATTATACCTTCTTTTAGGTTGAGATCTCTCACGATTCTTTTTCTTTAAAAATCTATTGAAATTCTTGGTGAGCAAATTCAAAGTTCCATCTTGATATGAGTTTTCTTCCTCTTCATTGAGTTCCTTCTTCTGTGCATTGGATTTGAGAGCAATATTCTTAACTTTCTTTTCATATGACTCTTGCTCCTTTAATCTATTCAATTCCAGCTCATGTTCTCTTAACTTTCCAAATAGAGAAACAGTTGAAAGCTCACGTTTCTTTGGTTGAACTACATTATGACACCCTGAAAAATTCATCCATGTTTAATGTAGAAGTGATGATATTTTTAGCCTAGGAATCATATTGAGCTTTTTCTTTTCACTATCAGACCATTCAGGCCTAGCTTTTTTAATGTTTTCTTCCTTTACCACATGCATAGGTATAAATGGTCCATTTACAACAGCATCCCATATTCCCATATCTATAGATTTCATAAACATTTTTATTCTAATCTTCCAAAAAACATAATTCACACCACCAATAATGAGAGGTCTATTAATAGATGCACTCTCAGCAAAAGGCAACTTAAACTCAGCCATATTAATAAAACTTGATTAAATTTCAATCCTTAGCTCTTTATAACAATTGTTGACCCTATCAAAGTCTAAGTTCAAGATGGGGTGAATTGGACTTAGGCTAATTTTCAAAAAAATCAAAATATTCAATCTTAACAGAAAAATGATTGTTTTATGAAATAACTGGTTGAAATTTCCTTAACGGAAACAGATTGTTTATAGAAACAACAAATTAATAATTTCTCTTAAGCAAATTCAAAACCAGTTTCAAAATATTCACTTAAAATAAATTTTATCAGATTATTCTTGAATAGCAGCAAATCTTGATATCAAATTAAGTCACCCAGATTTAATAGATTAACACTAAAAAAAAATACATTGACATTTTGATTCAAGTCACAGTCAAAAGAAATTAACAAGTTTTCTTTCCAGTTAAAAAATTAATTGTTTTATAACAGAACCAGCAAATGAATAAACAATTGATTAATCTGTTAAATAACAGGTTGTATATTACACCAATAAGCGCAGTTTTATGCAGAAAAGAAATGTGTAGGGAAATTAAGCTTAAACACACAAATTTATATTGGTTCACTCAAAATTAGCTACATCTGATCCCACCTCACACTAAGATGGATTTCACTAAACCAAAAGTATCTTTTTACGCAAAGACAAACAATAACAGCTATTGAACACTACAAGAACTAATAACACACCTTGTAAAACCCTATTACAATAGTGATACTGATAAGTGTCAACGTATAGTTTTTATTATTGAGAAAATTGAACACTTTGGAACTTAATTGTTGATTAATGTAAGAAAATTACCATAATCTAAGAATTATTGAATCGGTTATATATTTTGAACCAAGAAACAAATGAAGAAATTTAATCTCATTTTTTGTGTAAATTGCAGATCAATATGAAGCATTGAAAGAAAGAAAGCAAAAACCTAATTGGATCACAAGAAGATTTAGCTCAAGCTAGAAGATTTAGCTCAAGCTAGAAGATTTAGCTTAAGCTAGAGGATTTAGCTCAAGCTTAAACTGTCCAGATTTGATTAAAGGTGCAGTACTAATCTAGCTTAGGCTAGAATTGCTAGCTCAAGCTAAAAATGCACCGAAAGATCTAGCTTAAGCTAAATTGGCTGACGTGAGCTAAAGTTCATTATATAAATTTTGAAACACAACTCAAAAGGAAGCGGTGGAAAAAGATTGGATTTTTATAGAGAGAGATTAGTGACAGAAGAAAAGGAGAACTTTGTTCTTAGGAGAAGAACTTGCTCGATCAGCCCTTCTTATGCAATTCAGATCAAGAAAGAAGATTGGAGGAGCTGTCATGAGTGGCTAAGTGCTTTCTAACTTGGGATTGAATGTAATCTACTTTGTTCAAATGTATTCTTGGTGATATATATATAATATTTTCTTTTCTACTTGTTATTGGTATTTTCTTTTCATGCTTATTGCTTCATTCTATCTGATTAATGGAGTCCTGATTTTGATCCTTAAATTTAACTGGAAAGTACTTTTAAGGATCTGAAATAGACAAAAATACTTGATAACTTGTAATGCTAGGAATATATTTCAGGTTATTGATTGCATTATAATTTTGTTCCTAAAGTTGGATGATTTGTTAAATATATGAGGAATCAGTGTTTGAGAAATTATCTTATGAATTTCATCTGTGAGGAATCAAGGTGAATGACTCTAAATTTAGCATCAAGAATGAGTAATTTTGAGTATTATATATTTTATTATTCAAAAATACAGATGATTGAGATAAACGCAATTCAATCCTAAGTATCTTCATCTATATTTGATAAGTTAGTTTTGGTTTTGGTTGAATCAAACCCTAAATCTCTGAGTTACTTGTGAAATCTTTAATTTGGTTATGAACATGTTCTCAATATTATTTTCTATACTTAATGAGTTTTATAACAGAACACCTTAATTAGAATTGTTCTTTGTGGGTTCGACATTCGTACTTTAAAGAGTACTATATTACAGTTGATTCGGTACACTTGTCGAGAAAAATCAACAGATACACTTCAAGAAACATTGTCTCAGAAACAATACAACACAATCTTACAAAACATAAGTGATATGAAACAAAAGCACCTTTCTGCAGATTCAGAAGACTCAACAAGGGACCTCCAAACAACAACACTTTGAAGAATCCTTGACCTTAAGCAAGTGATGAAAGTGAAAGCACCAAGAACTATCAAAGACTCAAAATCTCTCCCAAAAACCAATTCACTCAAAATTCTCTCAAGCTTTGAAAACAAGTATGTATGTGTGTAGTGAAGAGATATTTAAGTCAGAAAACAAGCCTTCCTTTTATAGACTTTAAACAAAACCAGAATTCAAAACAATTTTGAAAATTGTTAAGAAAGCAATAGATTGAAAAAAGGAAATAACAGGTTGATTTTCAAAAAAACACTTAGTCAGATTTAAAACAGGTTTTGAGTAGTTGAAAGTGAAAATGGAAACAAAACTAACTCAAAAGCAATTTTAAGAAATAAACTCCATAAGAGAAAATTTAACAGATTATTTCTTCAAATAATCAATTGAAAAACTGTACTTTCCAGGTAAGAGAAATTTAAACCGATTAAATCCAGTTTTAACCAATTGGAAAAGTTGTAGTGTTTTAGGAAACGAAATTTTAACCAATTAAAAGCACTTTTAGTTTAATGAAAAACTTTTTAATTAAGTAAAAACGGTTTAACTCTTTTGAAAAGGTTTTGTACTTGGACGCTTCATCATATGCTTGAGAGAGAAGCTAAATCAAGACACGAACACTAAACTAAACAATCTAGACCCTTATGAGGCAACAAGTCTTCTCTTCAAGACTTATGACTTCATCAAACATATTTAGTTGAGTCGCTTGAGATATCCAACACATATAAATATAAATAATAAAAATAATAAAATAAAATTATCATATCAACAGAACATATATAGTTTTCTAAAATAAAAAATGTATATAATAATAAATATTATTTTCATAAATTTTAATATATTTAATAAATTTATTTCAATTTAACACAAAATTATTTTTTAATATATTTTTAATTTTTTACTAAAAAATAGGAGTAATAATGAATATTATATATCAGAGAAAAATAATTAACTCAAACCTACACTTAAAAAATATATCATAACCCATTATTCAAATACTTTTTAATAACAAGGGTAAATTTGTAAACTTGCATTTTACACTTTTTTTAAAAAAAAATCTCTCTTAACTATCAATCACTCACAAATTTCAATAAATCATCCTCACAAATACACTATATCATCCCTCAATCTAAACAACCTCACACATCCTCTAATCATCACAAATTCACTCCCTTCCCTTCCCACAAATCCCCACACCAATCCCAACACAACATTAGTTCGACCGTCTTTACATAGACAGATGGCTCAACCCACATATTGAACTGTTTTTTTATTGTTGATGATATTATAAAAGTTGTTTGCTTTATATTATTAAGATAATAGTGTATAATTTATATTATTTTAATTTCATAATTATTATAATATCCTAAATATTTATTAATTATTATATTGTAAAACCAATAGAGGTTTATACAAGATATATAACTTTTTAAAATATTTTTTACATATACATAATATTTAGATAAATACACGATATTTACAAGAAGTCCAATAAAATGTTTATGGTCTTCTAGATACACCTACACCAATATCCGTAGTTCATACTACAAATCAACACATATGCAACAATAAACTATTGAAATAAAATTTCATGATAAGAAAAATTATAAAAAAAGACATTTCAATCAAGAATGTATACCACATATAGATCTATAATCAAGGATATTGAAGAAGCGAAATATGGACTAACGCCTTTTAGAAGATCCGTATTAAGTATGTCCTACTAAAGACTAAGATCTGGTCTTATCTAGTACTTAAATTTACAAACAAATACAAGAATCATGGTATCAGGGTAATTTCAATACTACATAGGTTGTGCATCTACATATATCACGATGTGTAAGAACTTGCCCTCAACTTCTCACCATCATCACATCATATGTGACTTAGATCATCATTGTGTATTAAGGAGATATCTATTACAACATAGGTTTGAATACTTAATACACAATCAAAGTAATGGTTCACAAATTATCCCAATTGTATAACCTGATTTTTATACTATATACATCATTGACGAATTTCACAAATTAATTTAATATACGAACTAATATTCACTTTACATTTATAAAAGTGTTCATACATAATTCCATTTATTGAAGAGACAAAAAAAGAAAAAAAAATTAGTTTGAGTGAGAATGAGCTTGCTTGGGCACAAGAGCAAAAATTTAGCCGAGAGATTTGATTTTCGGAGTTGTTTTTGCTTGAAAATATTAGAAAATCAACCTCTACAAGAGAATAACCCATTTTTAAAGTTGTATCTGAAACCATTTGAAATATACAAGTATCAATAATCTAACACAAATGTGGTAACACACAACAAATTTCATTCATTCAACTACACAAATCTCATTTCAACTCAAATACAAAAAACATATTCCACAACACACAACCTCACATAGAACATCCATATTATTTATGTAAAGGTTCTTGCAAAAACATAATTAGCTTCCTTTACATGAAATGTTTATCTTCAAAGCCATTTTCAAAACTAAGCAACAAGATTATTTCAAGATCTAGGGACATAAAGTAAGGTATCCAAGCATGACATAAATTTAGTATATGATAAAGCAAGTTAAGATTATCACTTTTCTCAATTTACTCCACCAAAATTGATGAAAAAATCATAAGAAAAAAATAGAGAACAAGAAATCTTTAGAGTATATCGAAGTACTATATTTAAAAATCTGATCTGATAGGATTGATTCCTGGTTCCTCAACTAATATGAGATGCGACCAAATTCTGAAATAGATAATATATGAAGGGAGAAAAAAATTGGATATTTTTGGATGGAGGATTTTAAAATTATAAAGGATTCTTATACAATAAACTTCATGTTTATCTTGCAGATATTGACATGGATTAAAATTAATAAATAAATTTTGAGTTACAAATGAATTTTATTTACTACTTTTACATAGATATTTTAGCTAAGGATAGATAAAAAAAATATGAAAAATCAGGCAATTGTTTTGGGGCATGCGAAAAGCCTAAGCTATTAACGAGTCCCCTTTGTCTTGATCGTTGATCCACCGCGATTGCCATTTATTTTGTCAATTGATAAATATTATATCCATTTATTTGTTTTATTTATTGAAAAAGTACTTTAACAAATATAGATAAATAAATACAATAGATGTAAACAATTGTGGTTGAAAAATACATGAATGCTTAAATGATAAATGAATAAAAAAATAATATTACGGAGGTTCTGGAACTTATGATATTTTACGGAGGCTTTGAAACCTATGATATTTTAAAGAAGTTTTGAAACCTATGATATTTTACGGAGGTCCTAAAACCCATTGTATTTTACAGAGAGTTTGAAACCCATGATATTTTACGGAGGTTTTGAAACCTGTGATATTTTACAAAGGTTTTGAAACCCGTGGTATTTTATGGAGGTCTTAAAACCCTTGGTATTTTATGGAGGTTTTGAAATTCATGGTATTTTACGGAGGTTCTTAAGCCCATGGTATTTAACGGGAGTTTTGAAAAACTTTTTCTAGGGTTTAAAAAACCTCGGGATCACGTTCCCCAGAGATGGTTTAGTAGAGGAAACTACAACCCTGGATAAATGACTTAATGGATGTTTTAACCCTTGATAGTGTAAAAATAAACTCGCGTTAAAACCATTTTTTCTTCTAGTGACCTATGTTGTATCAAAGATCTTTTTGTTTCACTAATGGTCTAAGTCATATAGATTAAGATATTAAGTAGTTAGAGACTGAAAGGGTTCTTCCACATCATGACATATGTAAATGCACAAATTGTGTAGTGTTGAAGTTACTCTGATCAGTTACTCTTGGGTTCGCTTATTAATATATGTTTTGGATTGGATTAAAAGATAATTTACCGTGAAACATGTATGATATGAGTCTTTCAGAATACGTTAGTTGATATTTCACTTATTGAATATTTTTTATGTGTAGATCCATAGGTGATTTATATGCTTGTTATATGTTGGTATTTGAATAAAATTGAATTATTCGATTTGTTGATTAAAATTTATTTCAATAGTTTATTTTTTTATCTATTGTTTTCATTGTGAATTGCGATGTATATAAGCATATATTATATTAGAAACAATTATAAGAATGTTTGGAAAATAATAGACTTTGTTTATTTATTTTGGCTCTCCTTGTATAAATGCTTTAAATCTGAATAATTGATAAAGAAATGATAATATTTTACACATTGTTAGTTAATTTTTAATTGAATATGTTCGCCAAAATTAAAAACATCGCATATCATGGAAAAATTATAATAATTATTAATTACAATATTACTGAAATTAATGAGAAAGAAAGGAATAATTGATCACTCTTCACTACTTTCCATAAAATACTCAAATAACACCCACCTTTAAATTGAAAATATGAACCTTGTTTAATAATAAAAAGAAAAGAATTTAAAAATTAAATTTTAAACTTTCAATGTATTAAACAATTCATTTATTAAATAACTTTTTTGATTTTCTTTTGACCAAAGGTTAATTTTTAAACTTATTTTCAATAACACATAATAAAGAGTAGTAAATGATAATCCTCAATAGCCTTTATATATAATAATGAGTAGAACCCTAAACATTCATCTCACCATAAACAAAAGATCAAACTGACAAATATCATTCTCTTCAAATGACTTCTTGCTTCTGTCATTCTTTTCTCTTCAGTGTTTTATTTGTTGCTTTGGTTCTTACATCAGGTAATTGGAAAAACCAAATTAATTTCATTCTCTAATTTACTATTTAGCATATAATCCTAGGGAAAGTGATATTTTCTTATTATTTCTTGTTTTCTATGGTGAAATTTGGTATAATTTTATGGTGAAAATTCATAAAATTTTATGGTGATCTGAACGCAGGGGGAGAAGCAGTAGCAGAATCAGTAACAGGAATGATCGATGAAGACCTTCGATGCTTCGGTCTTTGCACTGGAAATTGCAAGGAAGATTGTGCATCAAAGGGGTTTAAGAGTGGTTTTTGTATCCAACAAGGATCTCTCAATCAATGTTGTTGTCTATGATTAATTTATATTATACCTGTGGCTATTTTATAAAACTTTAAATAAAGTTAGAGCTTCAATTAACTTCTTTTAATATATTTTTTTATTTATTTAAATTTAAGATAAGAAAAATTGAAATCTTCATTTAAACAGAAATAATTTATATGAAAGAAATATATTACAATTTTAAATTCATATAAATTAATATAAACATAATCTTATGAAAGAAGCTTTAAAACAAGAAAATATATTTTAAATTAATATAAATTATTATAAACATAATCTTATTAAAGAAGCTTTAAAACAAGAAAATATATTGCATTTAATTTTTTCATTCATTGCGCATAAAGAAAATATATTGCATTATTTGCTTATCTCCTATATTATTAAAAAAGTGAATAGGAATGAAAAATATTAAATAATTTACTTTTTAATATATTTAATATATATATGTATATATATACATTTTAATTTATATAAAAGAAACATATTAAAATTTTAAAATTAATATAAATTATTATAAATATGATCTTATGAAAGAAGCTTTAAAACAAGAAAGTGTAACAACGTATTTTTTTAAAAAACAGAACCCCTACACACATTATTCTTCCTTATCTCCATTCTCTCTCTCCAATTCTCTTCTCTCCTTCTCTCTTAATTTTCTCTCCCAATTTTCATCTATTTTAAAATCTGATCATACCACACGCTGTAGCTGTGGAGTTAAGGAACATTTCTACTCGATCATATTTTCAAACAGAGTAAGTTCATTTTTCCTCTAAAGTTCCTTTGTTCTTTATTTTTCCTAAGGATTCCTTTGTTCTCTATTTTTCCTTAGGATTTAGTCATCAATCTTGGTCGGGTCAGTTGAGAAGTTTAATCCTCTCAACTTATTCAACTATATACTGATTTTTTGTTCTGTTTGGATAATTTGCATTAGGCCCGTAAATCTTGAAGCTTATCCAGACTTTAGGGAATAAAATTCTAAAAGTTGCTTGGAAAGCAAGAAATTGAGGTAAGGGGAGCTAAATTTAATTTATAATAGCACCCTAGGACAGAAGATCTGAATGCGGAAGGGACGTGGTCCCAATATTCAATTTTTCTTAGGGATGTTGTGTGTTTATATATTGGGTTGTTTGTTTGTATATTATTTAAATTTATAAAAATATTATATTTTGATGATTTAGTATTAAAGTGTTATTTTTTTCTTATGTCAAATAAACTTTTGAATATTGTGGATCACTTTTTGAATGATATTGTATGACAGAATGGTATGGAATTGAATTCATACATTTGGGATAATGTATGGACTGGTGTTGGTTGTGTATTAAGTATTGATGCCTATGTGGTAACAGATATCTCCGAGCTTCACTGATGATCTAAGTCACATAGATTAAGATATCAGGTGGTGAGAAGCTGATGGGGGAGTTCATGCACACCGTGACATATGAGATGCACGGCTTGGGTTGTATGAACTTACCCTGATCCTTTATGTTGGATTCGCTGGTAATCTTTGGATCAGGTGTTACTCTCTGGTAGGACTTACTTAATACGGGTCTTTCGGAAGACGTTGTTTGTTGAATATTCTGAATGTGTAGATCCATGTGAGATCTATGTGATTGTTTATTGTTGAGATTTGAAGAAAATTGAATAATACCGAATGGCACCAGCAGAGTTACCTGAATTGAAGAAACAACTAGAAGACTTATTTGAGAAGCAATTCATTCGACCTAGTGTTTCTCCATGGGGAGCTCCAGTGCTATTAGTGAAGAAGAAGGAAGGTTCGTCACGTCTATGCATAGATTAAAGACAATTAAACAAGTTAACAATAAAGAATAAATATCCTCTTCCTAGAATTGATGATCTAATGGATCAGTTGCACGAGGCAGTTGTCTTTTCTAAAATAGATTTGCGCTCAGGTTATCATCAAATTTCAGTGAAAGCGGAAGATGTTCAGAAGACTGCTTTTAGATCAAGGTATGGTCACTATGAAATTTTGGTCATGCCATTTGGTGTGACTAATACTCCAACTATTTTCATGGATTATATGAATCGAATATTCAGACCTTTTCTTGATAAGTTTGTGGTAGTGTTCATAGATGACATCTTGAT
>Ga0123342_1007062_pt1 | contig 15116 bp, 5 predicted proteins | sample Turbeawhitnodule_FD_89960 | JGI IMG/M metagenome (GOLD analysis project Ga0123342, IMG submission 89960) | Root nodule microbial communities of legume samples collected from Mexico - Turtle bean Mexico white nodule | ecosystem: Host-associated > Plants > Roots > Nodule | place: Mexico: Nepantla... | reverse complement strand
ATTAAAAAATCCAAAATAATAATTATAATTGAGAAATAAAAAAATACATGCTGGAAAAAAAATTCTGAACACAAAACTAAAAATACATTCTGGATAAAAAATTTCAGAATTCAAAAATATGTTTAGAAAATTGAAATCCAAAATATTTCAGATAAAAGTTTCAAAAATAATTTTTCCATTTTTTTTAAGGTTATTTTTGTCATTTAGAAGGAGTATTTTTATCATTTTTTATAGCTGATTGGTAGATGTTGAAATGGTGGAGGGAGAAATTGCGTTCATTCAATGTTGTCCCTTCCAACCTCATAGGGAAAGTCATCACACTTCATACGTATGCTTTTATAAAGGAGAAGCTAAATGACGATTTTCAAAAAAGTACCCAATTTTCTATCTCTTTTTTTTCTCTATTTACATTCTCCACTTTTCCATTAAAATAAAATAAAACAAAAAAAAATCATTGTGAGATCAACTTTAACCAATAATTTCCCGCATGATATCAATTATGAAGCACGTATTTGATTAGCATTTCATGTGGATTTGAATTTTCTGTCCTACCCTGTTCCACCTTATACCAAAAAAATCCTGCATGCTTAGAAGAACACAAAGTTTGAATTTGTGACTCCTCATTTCACGTATACTCCTAATGCTCACATTTGTGCATGTGTTTAAGACTTTTGTTTCCATCAACTTTTATTTTTATTTGAATACAAATTTTAAAACAAAACTTTGCCACCGATTTTAATTGTTTGAGTTGCTTGTGTATATTATTCACACCTTCTTTTATATTTTTCATACTAATAACAATGCCACCATATTTTTTTTACAACAATTTAAGATTTGCAATAGGCAAAGTTTTACTATATAACCATTGTGTGTATGAATATGATTAAATGAGGTATTTTATATTTAAATATAAAAAATTATTTTAAGTTTTCCTAGTATGTTTACGAATATAACAACGTATTGATTATAATTGAATTAAAATTTGAAATGTCGTTTAAAGAACTTCATTTTTTATATATATAGTCAATTGATTTTGTTCTTACGATGTCAGATTTTTTTTATAGTGACCTTTTGTCATTTGTTTCTGGTCTTTTGAGCCTTTGATTTAGTGATATTTTTATGAAATGATTAGGGCAAAGATATTTTACGTTCAAGTTAATTTTAGTAGAATTTGAAGGTGTGAGAGTTGAAAAGTTAACTCTAACGTTTGGTTGTCTCTACTATTTATACCTTTTAGTTAGATAGTTGAATCATCATTGTCATAGGTCCAGTCATAGAACACAAAAAAAACCTAATTACACCTTAATCATGTTTTACAGATAAACTAACTTAATACTTATTAAATGATATTTAAGGATTTTATTTAGATTTAAGTAAATCCGAGTACAAAAGTAATAATGTTATAATTGTAACCATAACACACACATTTGTTTGTTAAATTATTTTACAAATTATTTTTCACTAAATTATAATTATTCTAAGTGTGATATGAACATTATATTATTCTTTTTTACGTATATATACATAAAAAAAAATGGAAAATATCCTTTGAAATTAATTTACTTACTATTAATACTTAAAAAAAATGTCTGACATTCATCTTATTTTTATGTATGAAATGTAGATATGATTTTTTTAAAGAAACTAAATTAATATTAATATTATAATAAATAGACATCAAAGATGTCAACAAAGATACAAGAAATAAAGTCCAAATAAAAAACATTATCCATGTAATTTGTAACACCATATCCAATAATAAGGTTCATAAAATGTTGAAAATGAATAAGCATCTCATTCTGTTCCATTGAACAAACTCCCACCACTCATAGTACTAAATACCTCTACATCATGCACATTACACAAAATATATGACTAGGAGGAAGAATTCATATTTCCTAAAAATAATACCAGATTATAATATATAAATGAATTATAATATTTATTTACAAGTTAATTTTGTAAGTTTGAATTAAAATTATCTTTTAAAAAAGATATTATAGTCATTCATAATTTATCATATTTGAGTTATTTCAAATTATTATGTTATTATTATTAGATGTAGGATTTATGGTTTAAATTATTAATAAATATTTAATCTCACACTTTATAGATTTATTTATTAGCATGAACGAGTGTTTGGAGATCTCATGTTGAGTAAGAAATTATAAAATATAAGGGGAGAACAATCATCACCTTACAAGTCAATCTTAAAAGATTAAATTAAGTATAATTTTATAAATCAATCTTAAAAGATTAAGTTATTAAGAGATGAATTCATCATCGTCTCCTTGTACTTCTGTTTATATTTTGATTTATACCTGCACACCAGATTTAATAAGGGATAAAATCTTATCTTAAAATAATATTTAAACAAATTCTAAATGTAGACTAATTTAATAACATTACAAAATCTATGTATTAAAAAAAAATTATCATTCATAAATATTATTATACGTTAAAATAACCATTCTTTATTATATATATATAGATAACTGCATATAAAAATAAAAGTGTTTTATTCGTGAATATATTGATGAAAATTAAATTTTAAATCTAACCACATTTCAAATATTAAAATTATAATATAAGAATGAAATCATTACATGTTATGATATTAATAAATAGTTACAACCATTACGTTTACACACATATAAAAATATATTTTAATTAAATAAATTGTTTATATAACGCGGAAATAATAAAGAAATATATTATGTTGACAACAGAAAGAAAAATAAAACATTTTATAAATAAACACAAGTAAAGTTTAAAACTTTTTTAATAAACATTAAATTGTCTATCACTAATATTTTCAGCCATTACATTTCTATTAATAATATTTTATTTTTGTCATCACTAATACTATCTCATTCCATGGCTGAAAAAAAAGCTATCTCATCCCATTGAAACTATTTCAAAGTTTCATCTGCAACTTCAAATTATTTCAGAGAGCATATTGGAATGTAGTTCTTTAATGGTAATATTCATTTAATAACACCACGATTATAAAAAAGGATATTTAAACTGATACAAATCGGATATTGAAATAATACGAATAATATCTAAAATGTAAAATAAAAAAAATAAATTTATATATTATATAATTATAAATTATATAAATTGATAATAAAAATTTATGTGTATAAATATGTTTTAATTTAAAAGAATTTATTTTTTATTTTTATAATTATACTAAAAATTTATATATAAATTTGAGTTTTTAAAAAAATTAATATGTGAGATAATATATATATATATATATTATTAATTTCCAAATTCTGTAAAATAACATCAATGGAATCATTTTTATCGCAGATTTTAGTAAAAGAAAATTATTAAATATTAATTATTTTTTAAAAAAATTAATCATTATATTGATCAAATTAAATATTATTTTATAAATTAAAAAAATTATTAGTATTTAAAATAAATTTTATTATTAACATAAAAACTTAAAATAATTTTTAAGTTAATATCTAACATAATTTTTAAATTTATAATTTTTTATTAATAATAAAAATTATTTTAAATATTAATATTTTTTTAGTTTATAAAATAATACATGTTAAAAAAATTATTAAATAAAAATAAATTTTAGAGAATAAAAATAATAGTTGATATTTAATGTTTTTCGTGTGATATTTATTTACACTAAATAATAAATTTATTTATTGAGGCAGAGAAAAAAAAAATCTACTGATATTACAAATCTATAATATAATTACATTTTTTTATTCTACGTATTTAAAATATTTATTTATGACGAATTTGAATATGAAAAACATATTTATTTTTTAGAATATACATGCTAATATATTAGTTGTAATATTTTAAAAATATAATTAAAATTTGGTTTACTAAACTAAAAAAATGAATATTGTAAGAGACGAATGTGCTTATGAAAAGGAATAAAAAAGCAAGAAACATGTAAAAAACATAAAGTTGGTGGTTTAGAAAGTTTGTAGAGAAATCCAAGCGTATATATAATATTGTATGATGTGTAAACAGGTGACAGAAGGAAAAGGAAGGATTGCATCAAACTCTTGTTAAAGATAGAAAAAAGATATTAAAAAGGAAAAGTAATAGCTTCTTTTCAAGTGGTGCTGCATGATACCTGGTCATGTGCCAACCGGATTTATGGTCTAAAGTGAACACAACACTAATTTGGAGAACAATAAAGTATATAACTATATAAAATAAAATTATTTTTAAATTTTACTAATGCAAAATAATCACCATTAGTAGAAAAGGAGCAATAATGTCACAAATTTTTATGTTGGATATATATATATATAATGTAAAAAAAGTACGATTATATTTTTGAAAATACAAGTAATACTTAATACCAATCCCCACAATCCAATTACATTCCAATACTATCACCAACGATCATATGGATCAAATTATCAATCACAATTGTTTTCATTTCATTCATACTTACTACTCATAAATCCATTTGTCTCACTATACGACTTCCTTTCAATCCTCATCACTTTTGATTTAATTTCAATCATAGTGATTGCATATGGATTTATCGTTTTTTGAAAGACTCATTAAGTATGTCTCTACCAAATACTAACATTTCATTGAAACATCTAGAATCAGGTAAGTTCAAACATCCAATATTGTGTGTATGCGCATTTCATAATGTTTATGAACTATTTTTTAAGCTTCTCACCACCTAATATCTTAGTCTATATTATATCATCATTGAAATTAAAGGACCTCTTTTAAAACATAGGTTTTTCGTACTTAATGTACCATTACATAACATTTCATACCTTATCCCAAATGTATTGAATCAATTTCCTACAAGTTTCATATACAATATCATTCACATATATTGCATACCATTAAATTACATAAAATTTAAAATTTTACAAATAGATTGAATATACAAACAAATGTCTACTCTACATAAAAAAAAACTTGCATAATTCAAATAATTTAAAAGACATGAAGAAAAGAAAAGAAAGAATGAAAGTTTTTTTTTTAGGCTAACTTGAGCAAAAATTTATAGCTTATGGGAGAATGGGTTCACTTAAGCAAAAATGAGGCTAAGAGGACAAATTTTTCAGTGCGGTTTCTATTTGAGTGAGAATAAATTCGTTTGAACAAGAATAGGCTCACTTGAACGAGAACAGAACTGAAGAAGTCAAATAAAAGATAGTTTCTTTTGAACTGAGAATCATCTCACCTGAGCAAAAATATCGGTAAATCAGACTCAACAACATACTTAAATTACATTTTCAAAGGTCTTTCACAAATATTTCAATATTACCACTTCTAAACAACTATGAATGATTAATGCAAACTATTATTTGTTCAAGCATCTTTCTTCAATCAATTTCATGCACTCAAAACCATTCAAATTCAATTTAAATAATTATATACTTAAACATGCATAATATAGTTTTCATATTAATTTATTATGTAAATAAACTACCCTAAGGTTCTATTCAAACACATAATTTTTCTTACCTAAATTTCTTTATTCCAGTGGAAATTTTAGCTTAAATAGAGACACCATTCCATAATCTAAGGACATAAAACATGTTATTCAAACATCACCAAATTTCAGTATGGTAAAACAAGTTGAGAGGAATACTTTTTTGAATCGTCCTCATCTAGACGACTAAATCATAAGAAAAATAGATAACAATGGATCATTAGAGTAAAAATAAATTTACTCTATTTGAAAATTTAATCGGATAGAAATTTACTTTTACTTCTCAGCTACTACATGGTGTGATTGGATTTTTGCATTGAATTGTTGTTAGATACTCTTAATATTAAAACCGTGTTATTTGGGTGTTTAAATTTGAAATATTAAATTTAATTGTTAAAATTTATTTAATACAAATGATGAATGTTATTAGATGTTTAAAATTTAGGATCAGTAAACAAATTTAAATCTTTAATTGTTCGATTGAATAGTTTGAAAAAAATATTTTCATGATTTATTAATACGTACATATTGTAAGTTTGTTCTTAAATTTAATAAAATTTTGGTTGAAACCATTGTGTTGTTCTCTGGGTACATACATTATGGTACTTTGTTATCACTTTCATTTCGTGTTCACGGAGAAATGTGAAATGCTACCAAAATTTTATCAAATTTAAGATAATAAATTTTGTTTGTACGTGTTACTAAATTAAGGAAAATGTTTTTGCGAATGAGTAGAGTCTCACTTTCAATTACAAAAGTGAAAATTACATATTGCATATGATTATGGAATTTGTAGCGTATGTAATTATGGACCGAAATTAAATGAATGCACGTCACATTAGTAAAAAGTATAAAAAGGGAGTTGATTACTTCTTGTAATTTGATCACCAAAATGAGACATATTTTTGTTCTTGATTTTTGTTTGAATCAAATACATTAAGATTTGAGGGAAATACATGATCACATGTTTATCTTTAATATAATAAAAAGATATGGACTTGACAAAAAAATATTAGACTGGTATGTGATAAAATTTTTTTTTTTTTAAAGAAATTATGAATGATCATTTAGATTAAAAAAATGGAAAGATTCTTTTATTTTATTTTTCATTGTTTTTTTTTTCTTATACTTATTTTTACACCGCCATTTTTCTTTTCTCTTCGTAACAAGACACAAGACTACTACCATGAGACCGTCACGGTAAAAATGTCATTATAGAATTACTACTGTGTTCGTCACTATGACTTTGTCCATGGTGACTATATAGTATGCTTCATTTATTTATAGAAAAAAAAAATTATCAACAGAAAATAAATATTTATTTTAAAGATAAGATATATTTCTTTCAAAAAGCTAACTTTGTATGTAAGTTATTTTAAAAATCAACGTAAAATTTTTAAGCTATATATACTATTTTTTTTACATCAATTCTTTGATTAAGTTAAAAAAATCTTTAAGAACTTGCATAAAAAGTTCCGACTTAATATAAACCAATAATAGATGAAATTGTGTAACTCGATGCCTTAATAATGTGTGTGTGTGGCAATTATGCCAAGCTTTTATACGTGTGTTAACATAAACACTTTAAACTTTCTCCACTATGAGAAGAAAATGTAGGTGGTTGGTGAGGCTACTGTAATTTCTTTCTGACGAAGCTAAACTCGATGACTAATATAAAACTTAGAGTTTGGTTATGTATGACAAAGTTCATTCTCTACTCCAAAATATCTATAATCTTTACAAGAAAATAAGTCAACGTCTCCTTCTCAATGGTTATGTGTCATCCTGTTTTTTCTTTTTCAAAATTCTCATATTATTTTTCTTTTAAAATTATATTAATTTTTTTTAGCAATTATTGTTCAGAACAAGGAAATAAGTGAAAACAATTCTAAGACGACAACATTTTCTTCCTTTTTTATTTTTCTTTCTAGAAGTTGTTTAAAAGCAATACAAATAAGAAATGATAAAAAAAAACTTTCCTCATGTTTTATAGTAAATTAGTTATACTTTTTCTATATACTAATTTTCATATTTTCTTGGAAAATATTATATTGATGTTCTTTATAATATATTAACTCCCTTTGTTTAAAAAAGTTATTGAATCATCAAGTTTCTCTATAAGAGGGTTACATGCAACGTTTATATAATTTCACAATTATTTATGAATAATTAACGTAACTTACTCACATTTTTATACGAATTTTCCTTGAAAGTAAAGTTAAGAAACATGATCAAAGATTAAGTGATAAAAATATATTGGAACCCAAAAAATTATACAGTTTGTTGGAGATCCCACATCGACTAGAGATTAAAGTCTTCCATTGTATATAAGTGGGTGCAAACCTCATGAGCCGGTTTTATGGGATTAAGTTGGACTTAAAGTCCACTTTGTAATATGGTATCAGATTCATTTTGAGCATATCCTATCGTAAGTTTGTGTTGGATAATGTTATATAAAGATAAAAAATAAAAAAATTTAATAACTCGATCTGTAGATAAAATCCATAGGAGTAACATGCATGAAATATTTTTGGTTGAATTCTATATGACTGTGCAAATGAAAAGATGTATATATATGTTAAGATTTATACATATGGGGAACATAAAACTAGGTCTTTTCTGCGAAACTTTTTACTTTGGGTGTCTCTTTATTTTATCCATTTCTCCTGAAAACTCGACGAGTGGCACCTTCCTTTTCTTACTCTCCCCACTTATTGAGGTGTCTCTCCATTACTTTAAATAGAACCTCAAAGCAAAACTGGGATAACTTATAAAATAAGCAAATGCACCTTCCTCAACCAAGGTAAAAAGAGGAACTATTTGGTGCTTTTGACTAAAAAATTTATAAAACTCATTAAAAATGCTAATGAAAAAGTAGCTGGGTTAGAATGGTTTGGACACGTGTGTATGTGTTAACATATGCTCATGCATATCCTATCGTAAAAGCCAAATCATGAAAACGTGTGGTGCAAAAACAAGGTGTCACACATGGCGTGGTAGTTGAAGAGATTGTGATTCTGGTATCATAGAGTGAAGAAACAATGTTTTAGTGATCTGAGTTAGTTGCAGTTGGGTAGTTAGCTAATGATAGTTAATTAGGCAAAGTTAGTTTCATGATATTTAGTTAGTTCTATGGATAAGGTTTGATGTTACAAGTTTGGAGGGTTTAGAGAAAATCATTTTCTTATTTCATAGAATGAATGCAATGGATTATATCAAGTGTTGGAGATCCCACATCAACTAGAGATTAAAGTCTTTCCTTATATATAAGTGATAAAGATTAGAGTATTTCATTATATATAAGTGGGTGCAAACCTCAATTCTATTGAGCCGGTTTTATGAGGTTGAGTTAGACTTAAAAAGTTTACTTTGTAATATGGTATTAGAGTCATTTTGAGTCTATCCTAGCGAGTATTTGTTGTTTTTATCAAACTAATATAGTAAATATAAATAACTAAAAAATAATAATATTTAACTAATTATCTGTATAGAGCTTCAGAAGCATAAAACAATTAATACACTTGTATATTAAATTATATATATATAGACAAAAACTATATAATAAAAAAGACGTATTAATAAAAATGAAAGATAATAACTAAAGGCCAAAACCTTCAAAAAGTCAATTATATATATATAGACAAAAACTTAACCAAGAAGGAAAAGTCATTACTTAAGATTTAGCAAATAAATAGAAGTAATTTCAAGATTGTCTTGTCAGTTGTTTGGGAGGATAGTGTTATGATTATTCCATAAGTATTTTTTAGTTATTTAAATAGTTATTTTTTTAAGAACATATAAACTTATTTTATGTTTTATTTTTATATTGTTTTATAAACCTGTTAGATTATTCACTGACTTCACTGATAAGTTTATGGCTTAGTAACTAATGATATTAATAATATTGTGTATAGCTTAAAGTTTCTTTAAGAAAACCTCATTGAAACTACATGTGTTTTAGGAAAATATTAATGAGCAAAAATTAGAAACACAATTTAACAATTAACTTGAATATTGTTTTTAAAAGTGTCATGAGCTTTTTCGTTTTTCTGAGTATTTTTAGAAAAAGTATAAAAGTTTATATTCAAATGAGTTGATGTAAAGCTTAAGAAGGAGATTGAAATGCTTAAGACCAATCTTAAAAGAAGACTGTACAATCTTCTAAAGTCATTATACTTAAACAATAAGTAGTCAATCTCACTATAAAGATTTGTCTAACTTTGTCAATGAAATTCTCAATCTAAAGTAAAGATAAGACAACACATGTTGTAACGAACAACACATTGTCATATTTGAACAATGTCTTTTTTTATGTGCTCATGTGACCATTAACTCACGCCTCTCTAAAGACATTAAAAGATTTCCTTATGAATTTTATTTTTTTAAGTGTTAATTATACTTTCTATTTTTGTTAGCCTAATATAATTTCTCTCACATGTTGCCTTTTTCAGAAATTTGTAAACAGCAATGTTTGCACAAACAACACGAGTTCATATTCTATGCAAAAAATAAAATAAAATATTAGCAACTACATTTGACATTGATCAATCCCCTATTAGACACTCCAATTAGAGATTAATAGTGGACAACAGTTATATTTTTGCTATTAATGAAAGATCCCTTTACTTGCTAAAAAAACTTGATTTAACTACAAGATTATCAATTGAAGAAAAAAAGTTATTTTTATGTATATTCATGTGTGTATAATTAGGAATAATTTTATGACTTTGACCATGTAAAAATTTCCCAAGGTCTCTATCCTCTAGTAAGGACACCTTAAGATTTTTAAGGTGTTAATAGCATGCTTGTAGCTCAGTTTGGAAATTTATGATTCGGAATTCTTTTTCTTATTCTTTTTAGCATAGAAAACTTTAAAGTTAAAATTTATTTTTTTGTCTTTTGATTTAAATAGTGTACGGGTATAAAGTTATTAAGCTTTGGTTTATCACGAATAAATTTAATTTATAATGTGAAAAATTAATTTGTACATATTGATAGGTTTTGGTGTCTTCTCCTTTTTTTTATGCGAGTGAATGTTCCAATCTTTTGTTTTTCATGATTGATAAATGGAAGACTGTTGTTTTTTTTATGCAACTACATATTTCATATCTTATACTTCTTAAAATGTTAAAAATACATTTTATTTTATTAATATTTTTTATTTTAGAATGGATCATCTGAAAAAACTCCAAATTATAAAATCTAAATAGTATAAAATTCGAAAATAATTTTCAAATTCTATAATCAAAATGTATTTATTTAAGAAAAAAAAATTATTGCTCGTAAAATTCAAAAAGTATTTTTAAATCCAAAAATATCTTCTAATTTCTATAATCCAAATATGTAGATTATCCAAAAAGTATTTATGGATCAAGAAATACAGATTATAGAATATGGGATCTGTAAATAGAAAAAAAATACATTATGAATTATAGAATCCAAAGAGTATTTTTTAATCTGAAAATACCTTTCAAATTCTACCATTCAAAATATATTTTTTAAGAACAAAATAGTTTTTTCGCCTTATAGAATGCCAAAAGAAGGAGGTGTCAAAAGAAGATATGGAAGTGGAAAAAGAAACAGCCAACCAAAACATGCAGTGCGAAATCTAGTAGAGCCCTATAAATATTTTTGGGCTGGTGAGTTATCTAACATCACTTCATTTCATTCTCCATCTGGTTATTTCTTCCTGCACCTCCATATATTCTTCTCCCACCTCCATAAATTTTTATATTTTCAAAAATACCTCTCTGTAATATTTTGGATTACATAATCTAGAAGTCTTTTTTCAAATTTGTAATTAGTTTCTGAATTACATAATCCGAAAACCTTTTTTCAAAAGCGATGATTAGTTTCTAGATTATGTAATTCAAATGTCTATTTTAGCTTCTGAATTATATAATCCAGAAGTCTTTTTTCAAAAACGTGTCTGGATTACATAATCCAAAAACTATTTTATGGGAGTGGCACAAGAAAGTTAAAAAGATATTTTCACGTTATATATATATGGGATGAGAGAAGAACCTATGGAGGTACAGGAAGAAATAGTCCTCCATCTCCATAATAGTTTGAAGGTGGACAATTTTTTCTCAATTCTAACCTACACCCAATCATTTTTTTAAATTTTCAAAATTACTTTAATTCCATATTTAAAAATCCAAAAAAATAAATATAATTTAAAATTAAAAAATCCATTCTGAACAAAAAAAATCCAAAATGCAAAATTGTAAACGCATTCCAGATACAAATTTCTGGAATTCAAAAAAATTTGTTCATAATTTAAAATTCGAAAATATTTCTTGTTAAAAGGTTCTGGAAGTAATTTTTATTTACACCCTTTCTATTATTTAAGGTGATCTTTCTATTATTTAAGGTGATTTTCGTCATTTTGAAGAAATATTTTTGTCTTCCAAAAACAATTGGGTGTATGTTGGAATTTATAGGGTGCTGGAGAATTTGAAGGTGTCCTTCACAAAGAGTGGTAAAAAGATAAAAGTGTTATAAATTTACATTTATAAAATATATTTTAGAATTTATTTTTAGATTCATAAATATATTCTAAATTATGAAATTTGTAGTTATTTTTTATTTTGTTTTTTAAATTAAAATACAGTTTTTGTATTTTGAAATATATAATCTAAAATATAAAAATTATATTTCAGAATATATATTTTAGAATATATTTTTTATTTTCTATTGGGAATTGAAAAATTATATTCCAAGAATACAATTTAAAACAAAATTGTTTTTCAAAATTGTACATTATGAAATATAAAAATATTAACGTTTAATGTTTTAGATGGTATAATTCCGAACGTCTTCAAAAAATTTCATTCTAAACTCAAGCTTAAATTTGAAAATAAAAAATTCATAATGCTGGTTGAAATCACTGAGGTGAAATCACTCTATTCTGATCCACAACCCTCTCTTATTTAAAAACTAAAAAAACATTTTTATCATTTTAATACAGGTTCATCAAGTTCAAAAGTCATCTGGTGCAGTATCTTAAAATGTTTTTTTTTCTCACATAGTAATATTTTTACTTTTATTTCTAATGCATATTGATGGTGCATCTTCCAATATTTTTACTGCAACTTTGGAGTATACATGTCCAACAGCCACCATAGCTTCCACTTACCTGCCTCTGGAATGTATGTTGTCATCATTATGGAAAATATTGAAAGGTTTTGTTTTCTTCAAAACAGAATGTTTCTTGTTTCCTTCAACCAGATTGGTTGTCTCCACCTTTGACGGTTGTCCCATGCAAGAGCCCACTTTTCTATCGGGATATCATCCAGCCACTGAGCTGCCTCAGGATTTTCCTCTATAGCTATGTTGCAGTAGTAAAATAAGTGTGGCTCTGTCATTCCATATGATGTAATTATTTGTTGCAAATGTAGTTAATAATTAAAATTGACAAAACCAATGTATAATTTGAAAGAGTTGATTAACTTAATGTATGAGGACAATCACCCATGTTGACAATATCTTTCTTTAGTGTTGTATTTCTAAACCATCGCATGAAGTTTTGTGCTATGTACCAAATGCAATACACATGTACAAAATTATTGTTGTTCCAACCACTACCGTCTCTAGAGTATGCACTCTTTACTAATTCGTGGCGGTAAAAAATGAGACAAAGACCATTTTGTGGAGTGACATATCTTTGTAGGTTTCGCAAGAAAAAAAAACCAAACCTCAGCAGTTTCACTCTATACGATGGGGAAGACAATTGGTAACATGTTCCGGTCATCTGCGCAACTGCGACCAATAATGTTCCTCAATATTTTCCATACAAGAAAGTTCTATCAACTTGGACCACCGACTTGCAAAAATTGAAACCATCAATGCATGATTTGAATGTCCAAAATACCCTCTTGAAGATGACGTGGTTCGCGTCCAATTGGTTTCCTTCATAAGCAGGTTGGATCATTATTTTGCAAATAAACTCAGGAACGTAAAGTTGCATTGCATTTAGGAGTACTGTCAATTTTTTGTATGACTCTTCCCAATTGCCATATACTTTTTTTATGGTCAGTTGTTTTCCTAGTCATGCATTTTTATATGTGAATGTATACCTCAAGGATGACTTCATATGCGCTATTATGGTTGACACTAGTTTTTAAATTTATTTTTATTCTATTTTATATATTTCTTTTCATTCACTCTAGATAAAGAAATGAAAAATTCTAAAAACACAGTCCCCAAAAACCAAATTCTAAGAGGATTTTTTTTTTCGAAAATACAAAATAAAATCATGAGAAGAAACGGTGCTAGATAGGAAAATAAAAATAAAAAATGTACTAGACAGAGAGATAAAAACAAAAAGATGTTGGATAGAAAAATAAAAGTAAAAATAGTGTTATAAAAAAAAAAAATCTCTTAAAATGCGTTACCTTCATATCATCTAGATGACTATATCAAAGAATATTTTTCCAAATTAAGGTGTTTTTTAGTTATTAATTTAATTATTTTAAAAAATTATGGTAAAATAAAGTTAACACTTTACAATGTGACTTAATCTGCGTCAATATAAATATATCAGATAAAGTTAGGTTGAAAATGCATTGAAATAATGAAATTCAATATCACGTATACAAGTTTTAGATGCAATTAGATATTACAAGTAAATTTTAATATGTTAATACTTTAATGATCTTGAGCTAACTTTGACATTATATATTTTTTCTTATTAATTGTTTTTTTGGATTACCACACGCACATATTAAGGTTAAGAGTTTTATATTTATATTTTTATAATTATTAAAACATGAATTAATCATTTTAGTACTAAACTTAAAATTTTATAATGAACTGAAAATATAATTTAGTTCTGAAATTTTTAATTTATTTTCTATATGTTAGTTTTTATATATTATTTGAATTAAAACATAATTTATAATTGAATATGAATTTTATTTAAGGATGTTTATATGATGAAATAATTTTTTAACAAATTGACTTTTTTTAATTGGCAATTTTATCCTGTAGTAAATAGGGATATATATTTTGTTGTAACTAATTCTGTTGTCCCAAATATAGCTGTTTAACTTTTCTACTAAATATAATTTTGTAACTTCACCATTAATGTAAAGAGTAGTGATGATAATTTTTTGATTTTTTTTAATAAACTTTTTTTTATAATAGCTTTAGTCATCTACATAACTAATTAAGAATATTATGTTAACAAAATTCTTATATATATAATAGATTGACTTGAATATGTAAGAGGAGGTGGTTGATTGATTCTAAAGGTAGAGTCAACTAAGAAAATAATAATTAAAGGCATCCCACCCTATTCATTTTATGAAAAGATCAAATTAATTGTAGATGGACATGCCACTGATATTTATTTTTGTGTCATTTTATTTCATTGTGTTGTCAAGTAAAAAAATATAATTTTTTTTTATCAAAATAACATTTTTTTTTTATAAAGTTTTCGTGTTAGGCATCACTATGCAACTTGACATCTCAGCTAAGCTGACACCTCAAGTAACAACAATCATCTGTCATCACATGAAAAAAATATTATTAAAAAAAGAAAAAGAAAGAAAATACAAAAATATGGGGGGACTAGACCAAAACCCATATGTTAACACAAACGATACATAGGTAGATTATACCTATTCATAAAGAATTCTAAGAACAGACTAGCTAGGAGTCT
>Ga0123342_1007061_pt1 | contig 15118 bp, 4 predicted proteins | sample Turbeawhitnodule_FD_89960 | JGI IMG/M metagenome (GOLD analysis project Ga0123342, IMG submission 89960) | Root nodule microbial communities of legume samples collected from Mexico - Turtle bean Mexico white nodule | ecosystem: Host-associated > Plants > Roots > Nodule | place: Mexico: Nepantla... | reverse complement strand
TGCCACCCGCTATCGGGCCGCTATCGGACCACCCAAAATATATAGTCTCACGCACGAGCTTCTATCTATCACTCTCGGCGTGAGGGGGGTGTGTTGGAGATCCCACATCGACTAGAGATAAGGTTCACTTCTTAATAACTTTCTTATTTTTTTTAAAGATTAATGTGTAATTTTCGTCTTTCATATAAAACTTTCTTTTAGTTGATCACTAGAAAGTTTTATTTTAGTTCCTTAAAACCTCTCTGATAGATTTTAAACTTATCAATTCATCAATATTTTGTATAGATGTTATTTTTAGTTAATATAATAACAAAATATTTATATAATGGGGGATATTTTTTTTATAATTTGTCACGGATTAAGTTTATCATGTTAATATAGCAAACTAATAAAAGAAACAACTGGATTTAACCGTAGAACAGTTTAACTTTTAAGTCATCAAATAAGACATTTTAAAATTTAAGGATGAAATAAAAGTCAAGATTCATGATAAAAACAGGTCTGTCAAAAAAAGCTTAATTTTTTTTTTTGTAATTTCTAATGCACAATTAAAAAAAAATAAAGATGAAGATTTTTTTATTTTTTTTTACTTTGGAAATATAAAATATTTTTAAACTCCCCAACTTTAATGACCATGACTAAAAATAACAGACTTGGATTGAACTAAGTAAGAGAGGCCAACATGGTCCCAAAATGCAAGTGTCACATGTAGCTTTGTTGGGTGCATTTGATTTGAAATAGATCTTGCTCCAAAGTTGGTGCAGCTACTTTTTTAGTTTCCTCATAAAGACTTGAGATTTCAGAAGGATGGGTTGACTAACTAGAGAAAGGAAAATAAAAGCAACCATTTATAAAAAACTTGAAACAAAAACATTATTTGACAAACATTGTCTTCGAACATCTATTGCTAGTTTCTTTAACCCTAATGAACTTTACCATTATCAATTATTTCTATCTAGTTCCCATGTAAAAGGTTGAAGACTCAAAGACATGCATATATTTTTGCTTGAAAAAAAGAAGACATGCATAACTCTATTTAGCACACCTCATCCAACAAACCAAACATGTGATAACATTTATGCATATGTAAGGAGAAACATTTAATACATATATAGCATAATTCAACATTACTTGTAATAACTAGTTATATATATGTGTAGGGAACTTTTTGGTATCTATCAACTATCAAGCATCAAATGCATGTTTATGTTTAGTGGGATGAGTGTGTGAATGGGCCAAAGCTTTTATGACATTTAAATTCTGAGTTCGTCATTTCGTGCCTCGGAAAAAGCATAAAAGAACTCCATTTATCTTCATAAAAGCTACCCAGAGAGAATAGTATATATTCCATGCCCACAAAGCTTTTACTCCTCTTTTTTTTTTTTCTGACCATTTAAAAACAACTCAAGGTACAAATGTTTCAATTATTGTTCTCTGTTTTTTTATGAGGGTTTTTATTGTTATAGAATAATAATAAGATTAGTATATGTATGATTGTAGCTGCTTTATGTTATAGTGCATTCGTTAAGTTACCTCAATACTCAATAGATAAATAGAAGCTTCTATGCACCAAATCTGCATTCTTGTCACCCAAAATAAAAATTACGCAATCACCTGTTTACCTAACTGCCACCTTTTCTTAGCTCATGAACACACCTTTTGTTAATTGATTAATTAGGAAATAATGAGAGAGGTAAGTACTAATCTCCATTAATTATTAGATTTGTTTCACTTATTAAATTCTCTTTAATGGATAAGAATAAATGCTGTCAATGCCCAATGAGGTAAGTAATGCATCCAATCTAAACCTCCAAAACTAGCAATGTATCTACACCAATTTAATAACTTACATGCTTCATTTTAGATAAGCTTAAAGCTTTATATAATTTATACTAATTTTTTTATGAGTCCTTTAACGAAAATATAGAAATAATCTAAAGTTTCTATGTACATCACTTTTATTCCCTCTATTATCCTTTATTCATTTATTTATAATAGTTGTGGAAGGTTTCTTCATCAAAATCGAAGAAATTATATAATTTTTTTTATATTTTTAATATAATTTGTGAGTTCTCTTTTATACTTTTTAAATTTTTTTATTTCAATTTCATTTATGTGTCATTAAATTTTCTCTTTCTGTCATAATTAATTTTCATATCATCATATTTTTATACACTACAAGAAAATCATGAAATAAAACCATTTTAGAGACAAAAAATAATTAGTTGCTATAGTGAATAAATTAGAAACCATTTTAGAAACTAATTTTTTTTTTGTTTCTAAATTAGTTTCTATGATTGTTAAATGGTTTCTAAATTGGTATCTAATTAATTACCAAAAAAATTTCTATCAAATTTAGAATCTAAATAATTGATAGTTAAAACCTTAGTAACTAATTAGATACCAATTTAAAAGCTATTTAACAATAATATAAACAAATTTAGAAACTAATCATGATTTTTTTTAGTGATGGGTATAATTGAAAAAAAATATAATCTTTAAATTTTAAAAATGATAAATAAAAAATCAATTTGTATTAGAAAAAATCAACTATAAAAGAGAAGGGGGAAGTGTATATATGTGACACCGTCTTATATAAAACCTATTTAGTGTTATTATGTTGACTTTTGAGATAATAAAGAAGGGGTGATTAATAATAACTAATATTTTCTATTTATTTTATTTTATTGTACAAAAAATAAAATTCCATTTAATCCTCAATATAGGAATAACAAAGCTTTATAAATTATAATTCAAGTGGACATAAGCCACCAACTCATTATCAATTTCAAGTTAATATTTTTATACTTCTAATTTATTTTTGCAGTTTTATTTAACTTGTCAAGTCGTCAAGGATGGGATGGATCAACATACCATCTTTCTATGTTATATAATTTGAAGCTATATCGATATAATAATATTATAATTTAAATTATAAATTAAGATTTAATTATCAATTATAATTAAGTAATTTAATATATAAAAATAATAATCTTTTTTTCATTTATCCAACTAAAATTACGAATGGATGAATTAATTAATTAAAACTTAAAAAATATTCGCATTAAGGACACTTAAATTTATTTATATATTTAAAAAAATAATGAATGAATCCAAAATCTCCAACCTACTTAATTATAGAGGTCAATCATCCCTAACCCATTTGCAGAGAACCAAATCAGAACATTTCTGTTTATGAGACCTAATTTATGGAACTGTATATGTTTATTATTACTGAAAAGGGGAATAACTAAACACGTGAAGTTAATTAACTAATGAGGATCTTAAGATGATTAAGAAAATATTAAAAACGCAACACACTGAATACTAATCTTGTTAGGCAAATGATTACTAGTACTATTTTGCCCTGTATGATAGATCAATTAAGAGAGTGATTATTGCAGTGCAGAAGAAGTGCTTCATATAGTTGGCTCTTTCTGTAAGAAAAGGAGGTGGAAAAGCAAAGGCTTTTTTTATGCTGTGTTTCTCTTTCCCATTCTCAATCAGAGTTTGACCAACTTTCTTAATGATATTTTTCATTGCTTAGAGATAATAATTTCTTTATAAGTTTATAAAGTAATTTTATAAAATAAGTTTATAAAATTGAGTTAAGTTTTTATTCATTCTAATATTATATTATATATTATTCTGTAGGTGGGTTAGTCGTAAATACACTGAAAAACAAAATATTCTCTCGACCATATATATATATATATATATAAGACATTTGGCAAACACTTTCTTGGCCACTACATATAATGAAGATGCCCCAGATCCAAGGAAAGATGAATTATTCCAACAATTACCCTTTATCTCGCAGTGGACTTTTGTTTTCTTTTTCAAAATCAAATTAAAGAAATTCTTATTCTTTGATTCCCTCCTTCATTTGTTACCACTCCCTTTTTTTTTTTTTCTCTCTCTCTCTTTCACTTGTGCTGCTGAGAAAATAAAGCTGATTTGAAGAAATATGAGAAGCGGAATAAGATAAATTTAAAGTTAAACTGTTCTGTTGGGTCCAAGCAAATAAGCACCCACACACACTCTATGAAATGAGATGAAATGAAAATTGTGACGAAATTTGGTCAAATGTTTGCTAAAACCCACAACTATTTTTAAGAATCCAATGGGTCTGCGCGTTAATCACGACACATGTTTAGCTGCTTATGACAATCTCTCTCTAAGTTGGGAAGCAAAAAGGTGTAATTAATAGGATGTCACAGTTTTCCATTTGAAGTTGTTGGGAGGAAGACAAAGTGGAGTGGTGAGTGACAAGTGAATGCATTGGGGAATGTTATTAATTTGGGGGTACCTATCATGTTTAATTATTAACTAGTTGATGCCCAAGCTTTGTGTTTCTCTAAGCAAAGGGTATGAAAAGTTGTATACCCTTTTTCTTAAGAGGAAGTTTTGGTTGTTTTCTTCAGGCTGGTGTTTCTTTTGGAGGATGTAATGCCTGGAGTGTTACTTAAATAAAGCATATTGTATTTATAATGGTATTTGGGTAATCTACTTTTTAAGGACTGTGTTCTCACTGCATTGAATAGGATGTTGAAACTTGAAGCTACAAATTTAGTTTGATTAGCTTTTGGTAGTGAAATGAATAATACCCTCAAGATGATTTCAATGAGAAGTGATTTTTTTGGTAGCTTTGGCCCACTTTATCTTCATCATTGTATAGGTAGTAGGTGACCCACCACAAGGGAGTTTTCATGTTGTACCAAGAACAGATTGGAATTGCTCTGACCACTGACTAGGAATGGAGGGAAAGGGAAGAAAGGGACATGATTTGGTAGTTTTTGATCATTGAAGATCAAACCACTGCATTGGCATTAGATGAGTTTCTTTCCCACTCTTCTTTTATTCTCACAATGTCCTCAACCCAAACACATGTCACAGATCTGTGGGTGGATTCTCTGACAATTTCCTCTGAAAAAGATTATGCTTTGCACAACTTTACTAGGGAAGGATTAGAGAATCTATGTTAATCCCTTCCCACATGGAGTTTACAAATAAGTTGTAGAGATTATTTCAAAAAAATATGTTTTTAATATTTTTGTAGTTTAGCAGCACAGATACTCACTCCACTTTGATTCTTATTTCACTTTTTTAACATTTATTATTATTCTATCTTTTCTTGTTTGTTTGTCTTGTTGTACATAAATTTTTAGCATGGACCTGGGAACCCAATGGAGAGGCCCAATTAATAGTAATAATTGGGACCAATTACAATAGTGTGTATCAAACATGCAACCCAGACTTTAACTTTATGACACAGAATAACTAATTCATCAGTCCATAATATATATTTCAACAGTTTTGGGCATAACAGATTTGTTACTAGTTCAACAACTTCAAAATTCAAACAACCTTTTAAAACAATTTTGACCAAGTCCAAATAATGGACTCGTTTCTCCCAATGTGTCAGATCATTAAACATTGGTAACAAGTAGTATAAAATATTTCATTTTAATTATATTAAATTTTTTTATTTTATATAATCAAAGATTAAAATTATTTTTTAACAAATATTACATACTCATTTTTGTGTATCATTTCTTATATTTAATATTAATGAGATAATATATTAATTAAAGTATACATCTAACAATATTATTCAATATATGAATAAAAATATTATGTAATACATATTTTAATTTCAAGAATCATTAGAAAAATAATATAATATTTTCTTTAATTTTTTACAATTTTGAATTAATTCTACCATATGATATAATTTTTCTAATTATAATAAGTTAACTTATCATCAACAATTTAAGAAAATCATATTTTTTATTTTTTAATTTACTATATCAAAGGTTTTAATTTTTTTATAAAACTCAAACTCATTACATACCTCCTAGAGATCTTTACCTTTAAAAAAAAAAATATGAAAGAGAAGTATAAGTTTGACTTTAGAAGGAGACTCTAACAAAATTTGAGACTTTTGTCCCAAAACACCAAATGGTTTTATCAGCTATGCATAAGGATAAGAGATGAAGAACAAAATGAATAAGAAGTATTATCATTTTCACAAGAAAATAACACTTACAAATATCAACCTTTTTAATTCACTTTTGTTTGAGCGAGAGCTTCTCTTTGAAGCAAAAATCTATCCGAAAATAATTTTATGTAACAGGTCAAAACAATTCTAAAACCTAAAAAAACACAAAACTATCCTAATAGTTTCAACATTTTGAAAGAATTCAAAATGTTAAAATACAATAACCTATTGTTCATATGTTATATTTGAATAATTTCAACCCAAAATATCATTCAAAACTCAACGTACCATTCACTATCATTGAATTTTGAAGTTATTACACATACCAATTAAATAAAACTACAATCTAATCATTTTTATCAAGTTTCAAAACTCAATTAAATTTGTTTTTTCATTCCAATATTCCTAAAGTTTTAGTCAAAATAATCATGACTATTCAACGTTAACTTTTAATTCTACATGTATATACCTAATCATTCAAATTCATATTCATTTTAAATTCTTAAATTCTTAAATGTAACTCATTGAAAATAATTCATCAACAATAACTTCATTTATCTAAAAGTGACTTTGCACTCCAAACAACAGTAACCAAAAAGTGTTGGAGAACACCAAATTCTAGAGACTTTGAACTCAAATCTATTGAGTAGATTTGATCATTAACATACCATCTATTGAAAAGTAGGATGTATATGATTTTAACAGAGATAAGAGAAGGAGAGTTAGAGAGAATAATTCCTTTTTAAGAAAAGAAAGAAGAAAGAAGAAAAAAAAAATTATGGTATGGCTTGTGGGTAACAAACCAAAATGCTCTTAAATGATATTCTAACTTTGTTAAGTGAATGATATATGATATTACAAAGTTTTATTAAAAGATAAGATTTGTAAGTTTTGAGCATGCAATAATGATTATAATTTTTTTCGTGCTTTTTGTGTTTTTTTATAGACTCTTGAAAAATATTAATATAGAGAAATTAATGTCTTGATATTTGTACTGTCTAGGGTGAAAGGTCAATTGAAAGGTTGCACCGAAAGGTCGGGTCGAAAGATCGGGCCGAAAGGTCAAATACAAAAAATAAATAAATTAAATTAAATTAGTTAGTGTAACAAAATCCATAAAACAAACCCAAAGATACATGTGTGTGTTTAAAAAATATTAGGTGCAAAAAGAAAAGACCCCACAGCTTCTAAGCCCAATAAGAGAGTCTTATAAATAGATGTTCAACCTAAAAGGTAAGTAGAGTGAATTTATCTGATAATTAACTAGTACCAATTCTGACTTTGGCATCGGAGCACCTTTCAGGTACACACACTCATCCGTGAGAGGAGACCGAGACCAAGAATCGAGAGATCCAATTGACCTAACTCTGAGAAGTGAGAGTCTACAAGTCATATTCAGGTCCAAGCTGAAAACCCGGACCGAGAGATCTAAGCCAAAAGCCCAAACCGAAAGTTCGCACCAAGAAAAAACACCGATAAGTCAACCGCCTCAGAAGAAAGAAGATTGTATCTTCTTTCTAAACTCTTGCAAGAACAATATTTATTTAAAATTATAATCATAATTTTATTTAGAAAGTCTTGATATGATGATATGTATGATGTAATATATGATTTATTTGATCTAACCATAATATAAAAGTACGTTTTATATGTAAAATATCTTAATATAATTTTTGTTCCATGTTATAATATCTTTACAGAATAACAAAACTATAAACACTAGTTTATGCATATGAGAAACTGATGTGCAGTCATGCAAAAGTATTTACTTAGAAGGTTCATTTATGAATAGAAATATGTGTGGGGTTTGATTTTCTTTATTAATTTCTTATAGTAGTTTGGATGGTATTTTTAATTGTTAATATTTATTAATAACTAGGTGTATCAATATATTTCATTTAATTAATAAGTTAAATTGAAAATAAAATGTATAATAAATAACTTGTTAATTAAAATAATGATATATATCAGGTAAAAAAGCATTAGTTTTTATTTTGAGATTTTTTTATTGAGAATTTGAGTTCATATTAAAAAAGTTATTTAATTAATTTCAATGTTAGCATTCATAAGTAGATTAATAAAAGATATATTATTGAACGAGTCATATATATATATATATATATAGTAATCTATCATATTATTAATATTCTGTTCACAATAACTCTATAACAGCACAATTTATAGTCTTTATTATAAAAAAAAGTTAAATTATAACTAAATATTTTATTAAAACAACTAGTATACTAAAAATATAAATATAATACAAATAATTTTATTATGAAACTAAAATTAATTACATGTTAACATGAACAACATTATTATGGTGATTTATACATTTCAACTATTGATTTGTCTGTTTGATTAATGACAGGGTGCCTTTACCGAGTTGGTCACCAATCCAACTCGTAAAACGTGTGATGCATTCAAAAAAAAAAATAAAAAATAGAAGAATTTAAATAAAATTTCAAAGTATTTAGAAACATATTTCAGTTAAAAAAAGTAAAAGTAGAGAGAGGAAAAACACGTCTATACACAACACAAAAATACATTATACATTTTTATTTTTCTTGTTTCATCCTATAGAGTAGTTTCTGGATTATGTAATCTAGAAACTCATTTGAAAAAAGACTTTCAGATTATATAATTTGAAAAGTAATCATGCACCTTAATCATGTATCTGAAAAAGGGATAATCTAGAAGCTAATTACAAATTTGAAAAATGACTTCCGGAATAAAAAATCTGAAATATTATAGAGAGATATTTTTAAAAATTCGAAAATTTATTGAGGTAAGAGAAGAAGGTATGGAGGTGCAGGAAGAATCAGTCCACATATGATAAGTGTAACAAAAAGCCCAAAAAGCCCAATTTGTTGGTTTGGGAACTGAAAAAAACAGGACTTGGGCGTGTTGCTGTGTGACTTGCGTGAGAGGATTTGGAGAGTAGAGTTGCAGAGAGAGAGGAACCTTCAATACTTGGGGTTTTCTTCCACTTGCGTATTTGTGCTCAATTTGAACTCATTGCTTCATATTTCAGGTTATTTTCTACACTCTTCAGATTCATTCATTTCCTTTTCGATTATTGCAAATGCCGTACGTAGGTTCCCGCTTCAATAATATCACCTTCAATGCTACTGCCTAGATCCTTTAAATCTCCTTGCAATTACTTTTCACTTTGCATCTCTTCAATTCTCTTTTTCCAATTTATTTTTCTAATTCCGTTTATTCCTCGTATGCGGATGCGACTAAATTAGCAGTATATAGGTTACGCAATGATCAATGATTCAGTTCTGCTTGTTTGGTTCCACCGAAATTTCGTGATGTGCTGAAGTTTCAGTATAAGATGCGGATTTTGTTTGGTTGCTACTGTTATTGGTTAGTTAACTGTTGCATATTTTGGTTTAGAAATTATGAATAATGTTGCTGAAAGGCCACTTAATGGAGACGTAGAGGATGATGATGAGGATGATGGTGCAGACCTTGAAGCCTGGGAGAGAACTTACGCAGAAGATAGATCATGGGAGGCTTTGCAGGAGGACGAATCTGGACTTCTGCGCCCCATTGATACTACAGCCATTTACCATGCTCAGTATCGCAGGCGCCTTCGTACCCTTGCTGCCACTGCGGCTACTGCACGAATTCAGAAGGGGCTTATACGATACCTGTACATTGTCGTTGACCTGTCTAAGGTATTTAATTATAGATTCTGTTTATGCTCGAGTCGTGTGGCATGGAGTGGTGCTTTAATTACTTGAAAATTGGATTTTGAATGGAGGATGTGTGCTCATGATAGGTACATTTTGTCAATAAAATTGGGAAAGATGAATTTACTTAGGTTCCTCGGATGACATTTCTTCCAATATATAAACCGAAGTAGGTTGTTCATAAGCGTGTTGTACTCTAACTAGTGTTTCTGTGTGGAGCTGTATGCCTAAAAAGCTGTTAAGAAACTGCTTATGAACTAACAAATATATTGTTAAACTTGTAATTGAGGTAATATCTGTGATAATAATAAAATTACTGGTAGAAATTTATAATAAGAAATAAAATGTAGAACATTGCAGTTACATGTATATCCTTTTAATCTCATCTTGTATATAATTCGGTTTCTGTTATCATGTGAAGGCAGCTTCAGAGAGAGACTTCCGACCAAGCAGGATGGCTGTGATTGGGAAACAGGTTGAGGTATTTATCAGGGAATTCTTTGATCAGAATCCACTTAGTCACGTTGGTCTGGTGACTATAAAAGATGGGATTGCTAATTGCATAACAGAACTTGGTGGCAGTCCCGAGTCTCACATCAACGCTATGATGGGTAAACTGGAATGCTCAGGTGATGCCTCCTTACAAAATGCACTAGAGCTTGTTCTTGGATGTCTAAATCAAATCCCATCGTATGGTCATCGAGAAGCTCTTATCTTATATTCGGCTCTCAGTACGTGTGATCCTGGTGATCTCATGGAAACCATTCAAAAATGCAAAAAGAGTAAAATAAGGTGCTCAGTCATTGGTCTTGCTGCTGAAATGTTTGTATGTAAACATCTGTGCCAGGAAACTGGAGGGACTTATTCTGTTGCGCTAGATGAGGTTAGTTTATTGATTTTGATGGAAAAAACTGCGTGTAGATGTAAATCCTCTATATTTCAACCTTAGTTTGAACAAGGACTTCAAATATTTCTGATTACCATTGAATTTGTTTGCATTTTTCAAATGTTTGTTAGTTCATGAATACTCATTCATATACTTATATACATCTCGCGCAGTCCCACTTTAAAGAGTTGATCCTGGAGCATGCACCACCACCTCCTGCAATAGCAGAGTATGCCACTGCTAATTTAATTAAGATGGGTTTCCCACAACGATCAGCTGAGGGTTCTGTCGCAATATGCACATGTCATGAAGAGGCTAAGGCTGGAGGGGGATACACTTGTCCAAGATGCAAAGTTCGTGTCTGTGAGCTTCCCACTGAATGTCGAATCTGTGGATTGACCCTTATTTCTTCACCCCATTTGGCAAGGTCATACCATCATCTATTTCCTATTGTGATGTTTGATGAGGTCTCTCCATCGTCTCAAAATGACTCTAGCCGCAGTTTTTCCAATACTTGTTTTGGTTGTCAACAAAGTCTTTTTACTCAGGGTAAGTGTCTTCCAACATTTCCATTTCTGGTGCTCTACAAATTTATATTGTTGCCAACATATTATGTCTAATATATACTCATCATACATGGTAAAGATTGCAAATAGGTCTTTAATTTCATAAGTAAGATTTTATCGTCCAGATTTTATATAAGTTCATAAATTGGTAATGGAAGTTGTTTCAGGTTTCATTCTGTTTAAACTGGTTTGTATATGTATTATCTTATAATTAAAGGACCTAACCATAGTAAAAGAGATTAATAATAGTCTTTGAGAGATGGGGTTGGCTTTTAATCTTTTTCACCCACCAATCCAAGCTTTAAAATTCAACACTACTTCCATTGTGCAAGCGGACGAAAGGAAATTATCATATCTGTGATAAACATCTCTATTAACCACCCAGAGCATTGAAAGTTGTAACATTATGACCTGTAGAGTTCGTACCTCTGACTGTGGTGGCTTTAGTTTTTTAGACGGCAGATAAACTATTTATTGTGCAATATGCTTATGTGTCAGAAATATATTTCTATCAACTATGATATTATTTTGCATGACAATAGGGAATACTTTTTAACTTGACGCAAAAGCTTTGGCTTTCTTGTTGTAATGTTGATGCATCTATGTTTCAATGCAAGAGTTGATGAAGTTATGTAATAGACCCCAGATTTTAAATAAGAACTACGGCTGCTTAAGGAGCATGTGGAGAATGTTGGATTCCAATAACGATGTGTATGCTTTAAGCTGTTATTACAGTACAATTACCAAAGAATTTGAAATTTTTGAAGGAACATATGATTTTAAGTGGTTGTGGTCATATTTCAGGAACATATGACAAAATATTGACTTGTTTTGGTTAAGGTATTTAAGCTTTGTGTGATATTGAGTGATTTACTTACAGAAGCCTACTGCTTAAAATCTTCAGTGAAGGCTCTAAAATTCCTTGTCATTTTTCTCTTTTCTTCCTAATAGTATTGCATATATATATGTTCTTGCTCAATTTTCCTAAACTCCCCTCTATTAACTCTTAACACAGGAAACAAGCCTGGACTTTCTGTCATTTGCCCGAAATGCAAACAACAGTTTTGCCTTGATTGTGATATTTACATTCATGAGAGCTTACATAACTGCCCAGGCTGTGAGAGTTCCAGGCATTCTAAGTCTGTAACTGCTTCCCAATGATTGCCAGTCTTCTGCCGCGACTTAAAATGGCCATCTTAATGGTGTTCTATGTTGTCTCTCTGTATTGCCATATTGCATCCACCTACTGCACCCATGAATTAGTCCGGTGCCAAGTGACTGACTAACATTATCATCCTCTCATTGATCACCATGGTTTGGCGGCCCTTGATGCCAGCCCTTGATCAGTAAATGCTTTTGCAGGACAGACAACAGAAGCGATATTTTTTATACAAGGGTGAGATTAAACCAGCATCTGATAATTTTCCTTCTTTCCTTTGCTGGAAATTAAGGCGCATGTAAAATGTCTCCATTGCGCTTTTTAAATCAGTGGACTGACAGTCATTCTTGCTGGCAGATAAATTTTGATCATTAAATTAAATTACCATTGCTGGCTTTGTATGAGATATTTACGTGCGTTTTGCTTAACAAACAGTTTTGATCTTCTGATTTCGGCTAACATATTTCATAACCGTGGTCGGAAATTTAGTCAGGCAGAATATTTGATTTCGAAAGAAAGTTATACATTCTCATTTTTGCGGGGCCCATTTGAAAGTTTTTTTAGGGAGTTAGTTTATTAGAGTTTATGATTTCTATAACCTTCATCTTGTTTATTTAAGAAGTTCCGTTGCAAAATTTAGGATATAAACTCGATAAACCCTTGTTTGTTATAACATATTTTCCAAATGTTAAAAGTGGCTTTTACAATAACTCTAAATAAGAGGATTCTAAAATTCTAAATAAGAGGGAGGTATTATGCCTAATGCAGGCACTAGGGGTGTGAGAGCCAGTAAGGTTGTCTGAACCCATTTCCATTTGATTTAAAGTGCATCATAATTTAATCTGCTAAAGTTTAAGAATTGTTATATGCTTGTTTGTTCACTTTAGAAGCTCATTTTACCTGTTCCCTTGGGTGTAGTATGTTCGAACCTTTCATTTTAAAGTTCATTTTAAGAACATAAATTTAGTCTTGTATCCTATGTTTTTTTTTTTTTTCAATTAGAGTATTACACAGATTATCAGTTATTTGTGGAGTCATAGTTGCAGTGATGATTATCTTGTAGAATAAGGAGAATGCGGAGGGAAATGAGATTATCGGAGGCTGTTTCTTACTGCACCTTCGTAGCCTTTCAGGATAGGCAAAAAGATGATTTTGTCTTTAGAATAATATGTTTGGGTTGTAAAATTTGGAAATGTTATTTTTTCTATTTACAACACCTCCTGGATTTTATAATCTGAAAGGTGTTATTAGATTTTGTACCATCTAAAATATATTTTATTTTTTAAAAAAGTTCATTCCAAATTACTCAAACTTTATTATAATATGTATTATGGATGGTACAATCTTAAAGATATTAGAAATATCTTTTAGATTGTACAATTCTAACATAATTTTAATTTGTATAATTTCAAAGATATTTCTGAATTTAAAATTATCTTTTGAATTGTGTAATTTAAAATATATATTATAGTAAAGGAGTGTTATGAATTTTATAATCTGTTGAAATAAGAAAAAAACAAAAAAAGTGAACGGAAAATTCTAAGATATAATCAGAAGGGTAAGGTTGAAATTAATTAAAAAAAGAAGTTGAAATTAATTAAAATAAAATAAAAGAGAAGGTATGAAAGTGTTGGGAGAATTTGCCTTATCGGATGAGTGGCGTTTTCTGATTTCTCTGTTCGGTTTGGGCCATTGAAGTTTAATAGTAATGTGGCTTTGTTTAGATATTCTATTAGAAGTACTTACATGAAATAAACTTAGTTATGTAAGTTAATTTGTAGAATTTTTTTTGCATCAATTTTTCTGTAAGTTGATTTTTAATTGATACGGAAGATAAATAATTTTGACTTCTGAAGAGTTTTGTTTTATTTTATTTTTGTTTTTTCTATAATTACTTCCTAAAAAGTGTTTATTCAATGGCACCCTAAAACAGTAGTCTCTCTAATAAGTCGGGTTTGGAGCTAATATTCCTTCGGCAGATGTTATTTGCACCTCTCTGTTTTATTAATTTACTTCTATTTGAGAACTTCCAGATTTAAGAGTTAGAAAACTAATTTTATAGGATATATTATTAGAACGAGGATCTCAAGGTGGATGGAGGAGGTCTGTATTTTCAGAAACCCTACATAATGTAAATTAGAAAGGGTGAGCTGATTTTCTGAAGGCACTATGAAAAGATTATTTAAAAAATTAAAAGGGGGTGTAAGTAGTAAAAGGCCATTCATTCATGGTCACCTAATCCAGTGGGCACTGAGCAACATAATATTTCAACACTATAACTTTGCATATTGTTGTGCCATAAATAAATGAAAAGTATATTTGCATGAACTAGATTTATTATAAAGTTTAAATAATAATGTTGGAAGTACTCTTCTAAAGTTGAATTTTTACTCCTTAAAAGAATGAACTCGCTAATGTCATAACTGAAAGCTAAGAAGCTACCTTCTCTATTAACAAGGCTTGTTTTGAGGTTCTTTAATTTTTTTTTTCATTTCAGATTACAACTTGATAGCGGATGACAATATAGACTCAATACAAACTCTCGTTAAGATAGACTCTAAATGACTTTGATACTATTTTAAGAAGTGACTTTTAAGCCTAACTCAACCTTACAAAATTGACTTGTAAAATGAGGTTTGCACCCACTTATATACTATGAATTGGTCTTATTTCTAGTTGATGTGATATCTCCAACATACATGTTATATCAACGAAATTTTCCCAAGCGTGTATTGCGTTAGTATGGATACGAGCAAACTGTTCCTCGACTTCCAATGCCGCATGGGGGGGGGGGGGGGGGTGTTT
>Ga0123342_1007060_pt1 | contig 15120 bp, 4 predicted proteins | sample Turbeawhitnodule_FD_89960 | JGI IMG/M metagenome (GOLD analysis project Ga0123342, IMG submission 89960) | Root nodule microbial communities of legume samples collected from Mexico - Turtle bean Mexico white nodule | ecosystem: Host-associated > Plants > Roots > Nodule | place: Mexico: Nepantla... | reverse complement strand
TTGTTTGTTTGACCCAACTTTCCTTTTTCTGTTTCAGCTAGGTCTTAATCTTTTTCTTATATATACACCATGTATTTTACTCTCTAATATACAAGTGAATAAAAGTTTCTTTTATATTTATTTATTTTTCTCTCTACAATTAGGGTTCATCAAAACCTCTATTTCTTCATTACGATTACGTGCGATTACGTACGCTACATTAAAGCATCACATCAGACAAGGAATATTCATCTTCATTTATTGTAATAATGCGCGTGGTACTGTTTATGCCAACTATGCTCTTGATAAGAGTGATTTGTTGCTTGCATTTGGGGTAAGGTTTGACGACCGTGTCACGGGGAAGATCGAGGCTTTTGCTAGTAGGGCTAAGATTGTTCACATTGATATTGATTCCGATGAGCTTGGGAAGATTAAGCAGCCACACGTATCGGTTTGTGGAGATTTGAAGTTGGCATTGCAGGGGATTAATAGGATTTTGGAGGATATGGGGGTGAAGGGTAAGCTTGATCTTGGAGCTTGGAGAGAAGAAATTAATGTGCAGAAAGAAAAGTTTTCTTTGAGCTATAAGACGTTTGATGATGAGATTTCTCCTCAGTACGCAATTGAGGTTCTTGATGAGTTGACAAATGGGGATGCTATTATAACCACTGGGGTAGGGCAGCATCAGATGTGGGCTGCACAATTCTACAAGTACAAGAGGCCTAGACAGTGGTTGACGTCAGGGGGTTTTGGAGCCATGGGTTTTGGATTGCCTCCGGCTATGGGTGCTGTTGCCAACCCTGGTGCTGTGGTGGTTGACATTGATGGGGATGGGAGTTTCCTAATGAATGTTCAGGAGTTGGCCACTGTAAGAGTGGAGAATCTCCCTGTTAAGATATTGTTGTTGAATAATCAGCACTTGGGTATGGCGGTTCATCGGTTCTACAAGGGCAACAGAGGTCACAGCTATCTGGGAGATCCCTCTAGGGAGAATGAGATATTCCCAAACATGGTAAAGTTTGCAGATGCTTGTGGGATACCCGCGGTGCGTGTGACGAAGAAGGAAGAGCTTAGAGCGGCAATTCAGAAAATGTTGGAGACCCCTGGTCCTTATCTTCTTGATGTCATAGTTCCATATCAGGAACACGTGTTGCCCATGATTCCCACTAATGGATCCTTTGAGGATGTGATTACTGAGGGTGATGGTAGAACAAGGTACTGATTGGCAACACCAAGTGTTCCCTGGTGCTTCTTTTGTAAAATATATATCAGTGTCTTCCTAGTTGCAGGGTTGGCAGCATCATAGTTTCTAGTTGTTGTTTTTGGTAGTAAGAGTATTTTTTTCCCTTTTATTTAACTTGTCATATGCAGTGGTGACTATCCCTAGTTCTATTTAACTTGTCATAATATGCAGTGGTGACTATCCCTAGTTCTATGTATTGTACCTCTGGGTTTTGTTGTAATAATGAGACTAAAGATAATATGCTTTGTCACAAATATAAGTAGTTGTGAAAGGAGTGTATGAGTGCTAATACATCTAAAATATAAAATTAAAATATTAAAAATAAATAATAATTCAATTACTAATTATATGCGTGCATGAATATTATATATACTACGAAAACATAGGTAATATATATATATATATATATATATATATATAATATTAAAAAAATGATGTTTTCTCTTTTACTAGAATTAGTTTGGATTCACATTAAAAAATATATAATCTACTATTAATGTTTAAATTTAAAAAAAATTTAAATAAACAAGATAAGAATGGTAATACTTATACTTGAACCTTTAACTCAATATTTAAAGGATAAAATTAATTACCAAGACATATCATGTTTGTTGAATTAATTTAATTTATTAAAATAAATTATATTATCAAATTGTGTAACTTAAATTTAAAATAATTATTTGATTAAAAAGTATTTTAATTATATTTTTAATTAAGAAAAAATATTTAAATATAATAGAAAACTAAGAATAGTTTGAATTAATATTTTTAAGAAACACATAAGAACACTAATTTGGTCAAATTGTAGATATTATTGTGCTATATCATCTTCAGATAATTGTCTAGGAGTTAGACGAGTTAGACGATTTTCTTTAGTACCATCGAAGATTTTTGCATTATTTCTTCAAGAATGATCAATTAGCATTGACGATTTTTCATATTACAATTTTTTTTTCCATTTGGTAAACTTAAGGACCGTGTATTTCTATTATAATAAGGATATGCAATTTTTTTTATTTAAACTCCACATATTCTATATATGGGAAAATCATTAATATTCCACAAAATAGATGCATGTAATCGAAAGGTTTCTTTCATTGACGCATCATATGTCTCTACACCGTTCTTGTAACATCCCTATATTTTTCTACATCTAATAACCATAATATGTATAAAATATTAAAATAAATATATAAACATAATACAAATATGTTTACAACTCTTTCATATAACATTTCAAAACATATCTCTCTTCATAAGACTTTAAATATTTACATAAAATTAAAACAAATATTCAAAATAAAATAAAATATTTTCATCATCCAGCTCCTCACTGAGGAGTTATATCACCTGTAACATCATCTGCTCCCGTGTAAATACATGATTATCACAGATTAAAAAAAACAACCACAAAACAAAGCAAATGGTAAGCTAGTTATTTTTAAAACTTATACTATAAATATAACTTTAAACATCCACATAAAGGCAACAATTCTCATGCATTTCACACAACCATCAAGTGTTTATCAAAATTCACAATTCATCTTTCTCATGTCAGACTTCTACTGACTCACAACACATAGACACTTGAATCTACTTCTGGAAGTCTCATGTATTGAAATTAGAATCCTGAGACATTCACCTGTCATACTACTCCCTGTGAATCCACACAACCATGTCCATAAACATCTCAATATCTCATCATCTCATCATCTCGTATGACAAAGTAAATTCATATGACTTGAAAGACTTGTTCATATTTCAAACCGCAAACAAAGTCATATGAACCTCCATCGAGTCTCACTAACTGAATAACTTCATCTATGTGATTCCATTATATTAGTAGAGTCAGGATCGTCTCATTGGATCAGGACCTGATAGATCAATACACCCTAATAACAGTCTCAACACGGTATTTCCTTTTCTGAAAATACTATGCTTTGATCACACTTTCACATCATTGCACACTTTATTTAACACATCAATACCCCATTCAATCACAACATATTTTAAACTTTCTAAACAATTCAAACACATCTGAAAATTCACTAAAACACATAACTAAGTTGCTTTAATCATATTTTGAAATAAAATTTAAATTTTTCACTTAAAAACAATATGCAATAATAAACTAGGCTTTCAAAAGCAAAAATAAAATTTTAACTTTTTTTTATATAGAGAATCTAGCTTAAGCGAAAATTTGCTCGCTTGAGCGAGAATGGTCTCGCTCGAGCGAGAATTCTATTGCTTGAGCGAGATCGAAACCGAGAGCATCCAGAATTTCATCTAAGGTCTCGCCTGAGCGAGATTCTTTCTCGCTTAAGCGAGAATGAACCTGAGAGCTTCCCATCTTTTCATTCTATTCTCTCTTGAGCGAGAATTATCTACATAATTCTGCCTAATTTCACCATTCAGAGTCAAACAAAAACAATTTCAACAACTCATTCACTTCAAAAGTAACCTGCACTATATCAACTATACAAATCAACTAAACTTTCATATTCAAACAAAAACCTCTACCATAAATCATCTATATCAAAATCAACATTTTCCACATTTTATTTCAAATAATACCACATTGCTCATAAACAATCAATCATGCAAACCAAATTTTGAACTGGTGACCACGTCACCCCCACATCCAGATCTTCTAACCTAAGGTTCTATTGAAAATTTAAACTAGTTTTCCTTATCTGAACTTGAGCAGATGCTCACTAAGAGCTCCAAACCTACAAAAAGCTCAAGGGTAGCCTAACCTGCACCATAGAGTCCCGATAAAAAATCTAACAGAGATTAACCCTGAAGCTAAAAGAGTCACATGCAAAGCCTCTGCTGAAACAACCTAGCAAGTTCAAAATTTGACTCAATGAGAATAACAAAAATCAACTTACTTTATTAAAGATTCTGATCGGGCAGTCTTGTAGTATTCATCACTATCAGAAGTCTGATGGCGGACTCCGATTGTCAAATTGATGAGCGAGGAGATCAGAATCTTAGAGAGAAGGCAAAGGAAATGAAAAAAAAGTTTTAGAGAGATGATGGTTCTTTTAAAATGAAACATAAATAACTGAATTCTATATTTATATACTCTTTTAACTTTAATAATAAAATATTGATGTGCCATTTTAATTGTACCACTTCTACTCTAAGACTATTTTTTTCGATCCTTACTGTTCTCCCATAATTCTTTCAATTCATCAATCAAAGGTTATAAATATACATTAATGTCATCTCTAGGAGCTCTAGTACCTAAAATAAGTATTGCTATTATGAAATAAGGATCTTTCATGCACATCTAAGGTTGAAAATTGTAAGGAACTAAAACAATTGGTCACACAATATATGAATTACTCACATTTTCAAATGGATTTAAACCCTCACTTACTAGGCCAAATATAATATTACGTGAATTAGTCGCAAAAGATGGATATTGTGAGTCAAAATTCTTCCAAGCAATAGAATCAATTCAATGTCTCATTTTCTATCTTCATTAAAAGACTTATCTTTGTGCCACTTTATTTCTTTAGTCCTATTAGATGTCACATACAATTGTTGTAACCTTAAAGGAAAATAATGTAAAACTTTCTGAGGTAACTTTTTATGTGGTTATTTATATTGGATAAATTTACAGGTTGGACAAGAAGATGATTTCAAATAGTCACCTCGATAAAGAATACAGTCATTCACAGAAGCGTTTATTCTTGTGTAATCATGCTCAAGTTCACAAATATTTTTTTAGCCTTAAAGTACGATTCAAGAACTATTTCCTTGTAAAAATGTTTTTGTTAATAAAGTAAGTATCATATGGATCGCTTTTATACTCAAATAAAAGACATTTGATATACAATAATTGAACAATAAATAATAACTTGGACAAGTTTATGCAACCAGGACATAATGCTTCTTCAACATCCTCTAGTAGTTTATAAAACTTCCATGTATTTCATTCATTGTATTGTACTTTGGACTTATTGTATACCTTGTTTCCTTACTTTCTTTGTCTTCAATATTAATAGCACTCCAATATCATGTAACATTGTCGGAATCCCATCATTATAATTTTTCTTGTCATCATCTTCTTCCTTCACTACTTCTCCATGAAGATCCCATATGTTGATCCTAGATAACATAGTCTCTTTTTATCCCAATCAAGTGCTCATAAATTATTCTTTTAGACTAAAAAAGATTATTGTTGTACTTTTTTCATGGTCAATTTATGTATTAATTTTCCTTTCTCAAGATAAAAAATTCAATAAAGTCAATAACTCCTTCCTCACATAAAGATTATGTTCTATCAATTATTTGCATCAAACTTTTATCTAATCTCATACTGTTCTCAAATGGGGTTTGGGGGCCTAGAGAACTATTGGAACAGTTCCTCTCCCTCCTTGGTCGATTGGTCAGACAACACTTCACTTCCTCTCCAAGCAAACTCCTTCCTCCTCTCTACTCGTTTCACCTCTTGGTCTTCTTGTAACTCAAACTCGGATGGTACCTGCAAAAGACACTCCGACGCTCAAGTCAGATTTTGTATATGACACTCAGTAATCAGAGCACTGTGTGATGACGTACTTGGTTCTTAGAATGTGTGCTATTTATATTACCTTAGTGGACCTTCCTTATTGGGCTAGATTAGAGGGCTTGGGTCATGTTTAGAAATACATTACCTAGCTCTTAACCATTGATTAACTTGTGATTAATTTTGCTTGAGCTAATTGGATTTATGGTGTCGGTTGGCCCATTGATGGGGACCGATACATGGTTTCGGTTGTACGACTCTCACCGGTACACATATCTATTAGAGGGCTTTGATCATGTTTAGAAATACATTACCTAGCTCTTAACCATTGATTAACTTGATTAATTCTGTTTGAGTGTAATTGGATTTATGGTGTCGGTCGACCCATTGATGGGGTCGAGACATGGTTTCGATCGTACGACTCTCACTGATACACATGCCTATTAAAAAAATTATTATATTAATTTTTTTAGAAATTATACAATTAAATGTGTTAAAGTTAAAATGAAAACACATAATAAAAATTCATAGAATCATAGAATAATTAAAATTTTACAATTTCATATTTAGAGGATAAGAATACTATTTTTTTTATGGGATAAAAAAAATCTCTATTACCGTGTTTTGATAAGTCTATGAAATATAAAACAAATTTAACCAAAAAAAATGAATAACTCATGAGAACTTTATCTGTCATTTTATACCAAAAAATATAGTAGTCTAATTGTAGTTTACATGTTGGCTTTATTTTACTAACTTGCATGCATTGGTTTGGATGGTAATGAGTTGGAAGACTGATTCCTCCCAAACCGTGTCCAAATGCTGGTAAATGAGAAAAAAAAAAAACATAATACATGAGGATGTGATTTTTTTAACTTTTCTTTTTCATTTTTAATTATATAACTTTATTTTTTATTTAATGAAAATAGTTATATTATTAATAATTAGGGGTGGGCATGGATCAAAATCCAATCTAAATCCAATCCAAATCCAAATAAATGGATTGGATTTAAAATCCATATCCACTTTAACTATATCAAATATATTTGGATTTCTTTTAAATCCATTTAAAGTGGATTGAATCTAGATTAAATCCATTTTGTTAATTATATTAAATCCACTTTGTCAATTACATTAAATCCATTTTGATATGGACAGAGACTAACTTGGCTCGAACTGGGCCTAAGCCGACTCAACCTAGACGTATACCAACTCGGCTCTACATCGGCCCCAATCTAGACGGCTTGACATCGGCCATGGCCCGGACGACTCGACATTGGTCTGGGCCCGGACAACTCGACATCGGCCCGGGCCCGTCCGTCTCGATATTGGCTCGGGCCCACTTAGCTCAACATCAACTCGGGCCCGCTCAGCTCAATATCGGCCCAAACCCGCTCGCCTCGACATCGGCCTAGGCCCGCACGCCTCGATATCGACCTGACTCGATATCGGCTCGGGCTCGCTCAGCTCAACATCAACCTGTGTCCGCTCGGCTCGACATCGGCCCGGGCCTGCTCGGCTCGACATCGGCCCGGGCCCGATCGTCTCGACATCGATCGGGTTTGAACGACTCAAAATCGGCCTGGACCCGCACGACTCAACATCGGCCCGAGCTCGAATGACTAGATATCGGCCCAGGCTCGCTCGGCTCGACATCGGCTCGGGCCCGCTTGGCTCGACATCAGTCCGGGCCTGCTCGGCTCGACATCGGCCCGGGCCCGCTCGGCTCGACATCAGCCCGGACTCGCTCGGCTCGATATCGGCCAGGCGACTCGACATCGGCCTGGGCCCGGACGACTCGACATCGGCCTGGGCCCGGACGACTCGACATTGGCCTGGGCCCGGACGACTCGACATCATCCCGACTTTGCTTGGCTTGACTTTTTCCCGGGCCTGCTTGACTTGACATTGGCCCGAAATGACTCGGCTCGACTTTGGTTCGAAATGACTCGGCTCGACTTTGGTCCGAAATGACTTGACTTGACTTTGGTCCATACCGACTCAATTCGACTTGAGCCCGGACGACTCAGCTAGACGTGGACTTGGGTCGACTTTGCTCAACCTGGGCCTGAATTGTCTTGGCTCAACATGGATCGGGTCAAGTCAAAATCCAACCCAAAATACAATTTGGATAATTCAAAAATGTATCCAATCCATATCCAATTAAATGGATTGGATTTAAAATCCAAAAATATGAATTTGGAGTTGAGGATAATTATGGATTGGATTTTGTAATTTGGATTTTTTTCCCACTCTTATTAATAATTGTATAATTTCGCAATTCAAAGATAACTATTTAACTCCTCAACTCTTATTATTATTATAAAATTATTTACTATTATTTTTAAAATTTATATTATTTAATATAGTAGCAATGCGAAGCTTTACATATGATTCTGGTAATATATTATAAATATTTCGATTTTATTGTACAATATTAATACATATTGTTAATTTTTTATAATATTTTAAAAAATAAATGTTTATAATTGTTTATAACGTTTTTTTTAATACATATATAAACTTCAGAAACATATCTCCACCACCAATCTGGAGTATATCTTTTAATAAAATAAATGTAAATTATTTTCAATCATGGCAATTTTAGCTTGGTATGGAACTTTTTTTTTTCTGAAAACAAAATGTATTACAAATATAAACAAAATTGTTAGAAAAGTTATTATCATAAAAAAAACATTAAATAGTTTTTTATTAATAACAATCATAGAAAAAATTAACCTGGCAATAAAATTCTAGTAGCTTACTATAGTGGCTATGACTTATTTTAAGTCAACAAATTATTGAAATTCTTGATGAACCTAATTCTTTATGAAAATAAACATTAAACAATAATTTTATTTGAGGATGCATGCATCTTTCTAAAAATAAAGTTTATCCTTATCTTTAATATATTTAAAATTTTAAATTTATTTAAAAAATCTTATAAATTTTGTTATTGACATCATAGTATATAACTGTGTGATTATATTTCTTAAAATATTATTAACAAGATAATATGATGATATATAATTATAAAACATATTTAATTAAGTATAAAGTTTATTATTATACACAAATGCATAAGTATAGAGAATAACAAAATGTAGTTAGTTTAAACACTTATATAAAAAAAATCATCAATAAAATCAACTGAAATAAAATTAATGGATATTTTTTATCGAGAAGAAGTGTTAATTAGCTAAGGTGAAACAAGTAGAGCTTTGAAAAAGTTGAATTGGATCCTCTGGATAATAGTCACCAAACTGTTGAGAAATACTTGACTTGACTGGAAATTTATTTAGAGAAGATTTTTCAAAGTCAGTAGGAACCATACAAATTTAAGAGTGTGACTATATGAGTATCAAATGAGAAGATTAAGTGAGTAGTTTATAAAGAATCAATATGTATTTATAGATTTTTGGATCTAGGTTAAATATTCAAAGATAAGTTTGTTATTGAGTACTGATCATTTAGTCACTTATAACCAAATTAGTTATCATGTATATATGGATATCTGAGTTGTAGATATACATATCTTGAAAGCGGGTAACATATATTTCAATATCTCAAAGTCAAATATTGTTGAGAATCCTTCCTTAATTTAGTGGGAGACCATGACGAATGAATACTAGTAATTGATCCATTGAGTATACTCAATGATGGTCATTCCAAAGTATTGGAATTATTCTCTCTTTAAGACTATAAAGTCTAACCTTTAAAGTTGAAGATAGTATTTTCAAGGTATCTTGAAAATGTTATAAGCATTAATTATCCGCTATCTCCTTATGAAGAAGTCTTCCTCTCATTCTCTATATAGAGAGAACTTGTGAGGAAGAGAAAGACAAGCAAGGGAAAAGAGCAAACATAGAGAGAAATGAGAAAATAGATATTCACCATGGAGTGAGATTATAAATCATAGTGAGATGCTAGAGAGACTTTGTATTCAATCATTCTTGAGTGAGATTAAGTGGTATCCTCACAGAGTGAGAGAAACAAATATTGTAATCAAACTTTTATAGTAGAGACGTTTTCTCGACTAGATTCTGTGGGTTTTTATTTCTCAATTTGAAAATGTTTCCTCATGTTAAAAATTCTTTGTGTCATTATTTTATTTTACTTTATTTTCTATTATTTGTTTATTGCTTCCGCAAGTACCAATTTTGTAACTACACCAAAGTGAAGAATTAATTCTGATTTTTCCCCATAGTTACAGATAAAAATATAGTATTTAGACCTCTGATTATAAGAAAAAAAATACAATTATTCTCTAAGACATTAAGTTTATCAATTTTATTTTAAAAAATCTACAATAAACATTGTCATTAACATCATAATATACAATTATTTAATTATAATTATTACTTTTATTATGTACAGGTAATATATTAAAATAAATAAATAATAAAATATAAATATAATCATATTTAATTTAATATATAACCAACACCTATTTCTAAATAAAATAAGAAAAAAGTGTTACTTCTCCCTTTTTTTCATTATATCAAATTATATATTTATTATTATTAAAAAATAATATATAATTATACTTTAATTTTTAATTTATTAAATAATCAAAAAATACAACTATTTATTATTATATTAATTATTATTTTAATATAAAATAATTGTTTACTTGTATTTATTTGGTTTTCTTGAAAATACAGTAGTTTTCCATTTATGAGATATTCATAGTTAGATTTTTCCAATCTTTACTTATAAAAATATTTGAAAATGTTGGAATTGACTACTTAAGACATGTACTACAATATCACAATACCGGCCCATTCACACTCTATTGTTCATTTATCATATCAGATATGCCTTCTTCTACCTCACTCCCCACTATTATTTCACACCCCCTCCCCACTCCTACTTTACGTGCCCAAATCTTCAACTCAAAGCACCTTTGTCAAAAACTTCAATCAAGGTTTAAGATATCTTTCTTCGTACATTTTTCTCATGGTTACAATTTCATTATGAAAATTTATATTTGAATCCATTTAGGATTTAAGGCTTTCATTAATTTTGTTTCTGATTTTTATTTTTTGGATTTGATTTTGAAATATTTTGATTGATTTATATGACGATTAATAACATGTGAGTAGCATTTTGAGGATGGTCGAGAAAGTAGTTGATTATGACTAGTTTAGAATTGTCAACATCCAAGAATAAAATAAAATTTATATTAAAAAAGAAAGTTAATTATTATTTTTAAATAATTATGAAAGATGAGAAAAACAAAAATCCGTGAATAATACAATTTTATGTTTCAAGATATTTTAAAAAAAATTATGTTTACTTTTACTTTTAGTTTTCTTACTTATTTCTTTTTGTTGTAAAAAAATATAATTACATGTCACTAAATATCTTTCTCGATCTAACTCCATGAGCTGAAACTTTTTATCTCTCAAGACAAAAAAATATTAAAACAAAGATACCAAAAAATACCTTTTTACTTTTCGCAGCGCCATTTCACTGTCCCCACTCCTCTCTTTTCTTATTCATCTTTACTTTTCCACCCGCATTTCACTGTCCGCACCGCTTTCTCCTCTCACTAACTTTTTTTTTGTACCCCCATTTCACTGTCCGCATCCCTCTCTTCTCTCCTTCACGTTTACTTTGTGTACGCGCATTTCACTGTCCTCACTCCCCTCATACACACCCTCTTCGCTTCTCAGGACCCTCAACCCCACATCAACTCTCTCTTTCACATGTTCCTCTCTCTCTTCTCTTCTACAAAAACATATAGATGAGTAATGATACTTTGATATTCCAATTTTTTTCTCTTTCATTCAACTGACAATTTCATTAATTATTATTTTATTATAATATTTTTTTTTATATTTTTATTATTATAATAAAATATTTTATTATAAAAAGCATTAGCCAAGTAATTTGGCTTAAGCTTAATTTTGGGAAGAAAGTAATAATACCACTTTTTATTAAAGAGTGGACTTTAAGCTTAACTTAACCCCATATAACCGGCTTATGAAGTTGAGGTTTGCACTCACTTATATACAATGAATGAAAGACTCTAATCTCTAGTCGATGTGGGATCTCCAACACTTTTCTCATTTAGTTCTCGCATCATTCTTCTTCTTTTTTTCTTGAAATGAAACTCTTGAGAAACTAATGATTTATCACTGGTGTTGCAGAATTTTCATATCTACATTTTTACTCCACCTCTGTTGAGAAGTTTCTCCATGTAAGGATGCATTATTTTCTTTATTACTGTTGCTTGCATTGTCCAAATTTTTCCCAATTCCACTACCTGTGAGGTTGAATGTGAATTCCAGGTTGGGAATAATTAGGGGAAAAGTTGACTTTGTATGTGATTATTTTAAATATAGTCTTGTCAACCTGGTGGTATTTTATTACTATTACTCTTAGTGGATTGAAAAATTGGTCTTGGCATCAGTGTTTGTTTTAGAATTTATAATAAAGTTAAGAGAGGTTAGTCTGAAGCACATACTACCTTACTAAAAGTTACTACGAGCTTTATCTTTCAAATGATTTTATTTCACTATGTTCTTGTGCATATTAGATGATGACTCTTTCTTCTTAATATTTATTTTTTCATTTTGCCTGTTGATCTTTTGTGTCTTGGTTAATGTTGTTATGATATTGCTTCTGTTTTTAAATATGTGTTGTGAGTAATTTGTTTTAGCATATAAAATATCTGATAACCGATTAAGTTAACAAAATGTACAACCTGAATTTCAAAGAAATGTGGATTAGTTATTTTTCATTATGAACGAGATTCATCCGGTGAGATGATTAATATCTATGATTTCATGATCAATAAATGTTCCATACCTTTCGGTACTAGGTACTACAACAATCTTGATTAATTTGATTTAATAAAATTTAATCATCTTTTATGAAATTTTTTGATTGTTTAATTAACCTTCTTCCTTCAACTTAGTCCATATTTCTAACAACAGTATGCAGATAACTAAATAACGAAAGAACTACAATTCTAAAATCTAACTGAACATTGTAATACTAACCTTAGAAAATTAAATATATATAAATGTAAATAACAGAATAAAAATAATTAAAAATAAAAAAATTAGAAACATAATTTGGAGAAGAGAAGAAAAGGTGCCTTTTTCGCGTGAGTAGTGCATAGTGACATGGACAAAATGGTGACGATGGCAGAGACAGAATGGGAATGAAAAGGGAAGAGCAACTTCAAGCCCAGAAAGAATAGAACCGCAATGATGACACAGTTGGAGGAGGAGTCACACATTTTGCAGCAAAATTAAGAGATACAATGAGAGTTCCTATTAATAATCCTTCATCTTCATTTGATAATTGTCATAGTTTCTACGTAGGAAGATAGGTCTTTAGGTTTAGGTTTTGTAAGAAGAAAGAGATAGAGAGAAGGAAGAATTGTAGGGCAAAGATGAGGTCCACATTAGGAAAGTGGCAATGTCGTTGATAGCAAGCACATGAGGTGCCAACCATTGGGTTTGGGGGCCACAAATTTACATACACAACACACTATTTTGCTTCCATTCTCAATGGCTTTGGCTTAAGTACAAACCCCACCTTCCATGCAACCCAATTACAAGAAACATGCAGCACAATACAAATATAGCAATTTGTTTCTAAATAAAAAAACACCATAATTTAAAAACCCCTTTTCTTTCTTGTAAGGTCCCAGTGGCCCCGCTTCCATCACCTCCTAAAACTCATTCTTCTTAGCCTATTATAGAGGAAAGAAAAGTGACCACTCACCGCTGTATAATAATGCTATAGGAACCTAGAGAAATACCACGTGCCTTCACAAAAAAGAAGCCAGCACAGATACATCTTTTGAAAAGCAGAAAAAGAACAGAGAGAAACGAATATCCAGTATCTATTATTCTCTGAAATGCTTATGCTGCTTCCAGAATATCATTTTCTTCTCTGTATACCAAGTAAAACCGCACTGCTTCCTTCCAAAAGCTCTTATACTAGATCCTTCGTCATTTCTTCCTACCATTCTGCTTCCTTAAGTCTGCATATACTCACCACAGGGAACACTTTGATTTTCCTGACATCACCTACTACTTATCCCTCCATCCAGCCCTCCACCCCCGATAAAAACTAGCAAATTACACCTCCTTATAATAAGATCCTTTGCTTCCCCTCATTTCCTGCAAAAAAAAAAAAAACACCAGTTTTGTCGCATCGTATCCTCAAAGATATGCTGAAGCGTATTGTCCTGCCCTGCAGAACCTCTGTTTTACTCAAACTTTTGGTCCCCTTGTCCACAGTATCCCTTCATCAGCACGACTACAACTCACTGCCATGCTCTAACCTCTCCTAGTTAGCCCCGGTACCGTGTACATGACGTGAAGTTGCCACTTCTCAGCAACATCCCCCACCTCAGCAGCTTAGCTTTTTCTTTCGGTTTGGGTGGGTGGGGACTACCAAAGCTTCCATTTAATGCATCAATACCACTAAAGCCTTCCATTCAAAAAGGGAACCACAACCATCATATGCTGCATCTATATATATGTGTAAGTATATTTGTGTGTTTTAGAGTGAAAGAACTATCTAAATTATAAATAATATTTGACATGGGTTGACACACTTTTGCTCTTGAACTTGGTTGAGGTTTTCTAGTCCAAAGAGATGTGTGAGGATGGATTTAGTTTTACGTTACCTCCACTCTCAAATCTGAGTTCAACAATGTGAAGAGTGTGTTTCCTCTTTCTGATGCCATTTTCGATTGTCTGGAGTTGTTGGACTTGTCAGCTGATGAACTCAGCTGGTCCATTTCTGCAGTTGAAAGTCCCCAAGGTATCATTTTATCTCAAGGTTCTATAAAACCAAACAAATTCTCCATGATTCTCTCATATATAATATCATTTATGTTACTTAGAATAAAGGGTATACGTATGTACATAATATTTGTGGCATGGCAAGGAAGCATAACAGGACTGGGAATCTGAGCTCTGATTTGAGCACATGGCTAAGTGCTGTACTTGCGAACACAAACACGTGCATGGAAGGTTTAGAAGGTACAAGTGGGAGTGTGAAGGATTTGATATCAATGAAATTAAGGAAGCGACGTGGTTGCTCCAAAAGCTGGTGAACCAAATTGTCAACCACCACAGCACCAGGGTTGGCAACAGCAGCACCCATAGCAGCAGGCAATCCAAAACCCATGGCTCCAAAACCCCCTGACATCAACCACTGTCTAGGCCTCTTGTACTTGTAGAATTGCGCAGCCCACATCTGATGCTGCCCTACCCCAGTCGTAATAATAGCATCCCCATTTCTCCATTCATCAAGAACCTCAATTGCGTACTGAGGAGAAATCCCATCATCAAACGTCTTATAGCTCAAAGGAAACTTTTCTTTCTGCACATTAATCTCTTTTCTC
>Ga0123342_1007059_pt1 | contig 15120 bp, 8 predicted proteins | sample Turbeawhitnodule_FD_89960 | JGI IMG/M metagenome (GOLD analysis project Ga0123342, IMG submission 89960) | Root nodule microbial communities of legume samples collected from Mexico - Turtle bean Mexico white nodule | ecosystem: Host-associated > Plants > Roots > Nodule | place: Mexico: Nepantla... | reverse complement strand
GGCGGTGGACCCCGTTTCGGTACAGTGGGACTCCCAGGGCGCTTTCGTCTGGCATGTTGTCGACGGCAAGTCCCAAAAGGTTCGCGTCAGCATCGTGCAGCGCAATCCCGACTTTATCCTTGTCAAAGCCGACCTGAAGGACGGCGACGCCATTGTTACCGAGGGGCTGCAGCGCGTCCTTGAGGGCGGGGCAGTGCGCGTCGCAAGCGAAGTCGCGTCGAGCTCGGAGCCCGCCACGCAATGAACGTGATCGAGATGCAGGAGAAGCCGGCTTCCGGCAAGCAGACATTTACCGCGCTGTTTGTCCGGCGCCCGATCCTTGCGCTGGTCTTCAACACACTCATGATCGTTGCCGGCCTCGCGGCCTATGCCGGGATCGAAGTGCGCGAACTGCCAGATGTCGACCGGCCTATCGTCACCGTTCGCACGACCTTTGACGGCGCTTCGCCGCAGACGGTCGATCAGGAATTGACGAAGGTCATCGAGGGGGCGGCGGCACGCGTCGCCGGCCTGAAGTCGATTTCATCGAGCTCGCAGTTCGGCCAGAGCCGTGTGACGCTCGAATTTTCCGACTCGGTTGACCTCGCCGTTGCCGCGAACGACGTGCGTGACGCCATCGGCCGCATCGCCGATCGTCTGCCGGAGGAGGCGGACGCGCCGCAGATCGTCAAGGCTGACTCCGATTCGCAGCCGATCATGCGTCTTGCCGTGACCTCGTCCAAGCTCAACATGGACGACCTGACCCTTCTCGTCGAAAACCAGGTTATCGATCGTCTTGCCTCCGTCGACGGCGTTGCCGATGTCGAGACCTATGGCGACCAGGAGAAGGTCTTCCGCGTCGACGTCAACCAGAGCGAACTGGCCAGTCGCGGGCTGACGGTTGGTGATCTGACGAAGGCGCTGTCGAGCGCTGCCCTCGATATGCCGGCCGGATCGTTGAAGAGCCCCACGCAGACGATCGTCGTGCGTGCGATGGCAAGCCTGCAGACGCCGGAAGAGTTTTCCAACGTTATTCTGCAGAACCACGTGCGACTCGGCGATGTGGCGAACGTCACGCTTGGGCCGCGCGACGGACAGACGGCCCTGCGCTCCAACGGCGTTCCCGGCATCGGCCTCGGCATTATCCGCCAGGCGCAGTCGAATACGCTGAACATTTCGAACGGCATCAAGGACGCCGTTGCCGAGCTTTCGAAGACGCTTCCCGAGGGCACGCGGATCGCTATTACCAGCGATGACGCCGCCTTTATCCAGGGGGCGATCCAGGAGGTCGTGCTCGCGCTGATCCTGGCCGTCGTCATCGTTACCGGCGTAATCTACCTATTCCTCCGGGACTGGCGCGCAACGATCATCCCTGCCGTCAGCATGCCGGTGGCCCTCATCGGAACTCTCGCGGCCGTCTATCTCGTCGGCTTCTCGATCAACATCCTGACGCTGCTTGCGATCGTGCTGGCGACTGGTCTCGTCGTGGACGACGCGATCGTCGTTCTCGAAAATATTGTACGCCGTCGAGCGGAGGGTATGGGGCCGCGCGCAGCTGCCGTGCTTGGTACGCGCGAGGTGTTCTTTGCTGTGATCGCGACGACCGCGACTCTTGCGGCGGTCTTCATTCCGCTTTCCTTCCTGCCGGGGCAGGTGGGTGGGCTCTTCCGCGAATTCGGCTTCGTGCTCGCTTTCTCGGTCGGCCTCTCGTCCATCGTCGCCTTGACTCTATGTCCGATGCTGGCGTCGCGGATACTGACGAAGGAGATGCTCGAGGACCACGGACTTCTCGGCCGTTTCGGCACCTGGTTTGCCGACACCTACCGGTGGTCGTTGCATGCCTGCCTGAATGCGCCGCTCGTGATCATCGTCGCATCCGTTCTTTTCGCGGGAGCGGCTGTTCTCGCGTTCCAAACGGTTCGCAGCGAGTTGACGCCGAACGAAGACCGGGCCCTGGTGATGATGCGCCTGACAACGCCGCAGGGTTCCAGCCTCGAATATACGCGCGACAAGCTGCAGCGGGTCGAGGAATATCTTCAGCCTCTCGTCGACAGTGGCGATATCCGCAACGTCTTTTCCATCTCGGGACAGGGCGGGCAGGTCAATAGCGGCTTCATGGTGCTGACGCTGGCCCCATGGGGCGAGCGCCACCGCACGCAGGCCGAGATCGTTGCCGATATCAACAAGGCGGCTGCCAGGGTGCCGGCGCTGCGTGGCAATGCCATCCAGTCCAACAGCCTGCGTATCCGTGGCGCCGGCAGCGGGCTGCAGATGGCACTGGTCGGCAACGACCATGAGGCTCTGTCAGCTGCGGCTGCAGAACTGGTCCACGCGCTCGATGCCACGGGACACTATGATACGCCGCGACTGACCAACGAGCCGACACAGGCGCAGGTTTCTGTCACGATTGACCGCGAGCGTGCCTCCGATCTCGGCATCGATATCACCGGCCTTTCGACAGCCATGCAGTCGTTGCTCGAGGGGCGTTCGGTCGTCGATGTCTTCGTGAAGGGTGAATCCTATCCTGTGTTGCTCACATCGAACACGCGGCCGCTGGACGATCCGACGGATCTCGAGAACGTATTCCTCGAGACCGGTGACGGCAAGATCGTGCCGATGTCGGTGATTGCCACGCTGACAGAGAGTTCCGTCGCGCCGCAGCTGAACCGCGAACAGCAACTTGCGTCGGTGGCGATCACCGCTGGCTTGAAGAACGGTCTCTCACTCGGAGATGCGGTCAAGGAAGTGACCGAGATCTCGAAATCGGTCCTGCCTGCCGGCGCTCGTCTCGTCCCTCTTGCTGAGGCCGCGACGCTGGAAGAAAACTCGAGCGGAATGGCGCTGACCTTCGGCTTTGCCATCGTCATCATCTTCCTGGTTTTGGCCGCTCAGTTCGAGAGCGTGCTGTCGTCAGTCATCATCATGTCGACAGTGCCGCTGGGGCTCGCCTGCGCCGTCTTCGCGCTGATCATTACCGGGTCGAGCCTCAACATCTATAGCCAGATCGGCCTTGTGCTGCTTGTGGGTGTGATGGCGAAGAACGGCATTCTGATCGTCGAATTCGCCAACCAGCTGCGCGATCGCGGCGAAGATGTGCGCACGGCGATCGAGAAGGCGTGCGCGCTGCGCCTGCGCCCTGTGATGATGACCATGATCGCGACGATCCTCGGCGGCGTTCCACTGGTCCTTGCGCATGGCGCCGGCGCGGAAGCGCGTATTGCGCTCGGCTGGGTAATTGTCGGGGGGCTCGGCTTTGCGACGCTGGTGACGCTTTACATCACGCCGGTCGCCTACCTGCTCATCGCCCGCTTTGCGAAGCCGCATGCTCACGAAGAGGAGCGCCTCCACGAAGAAATGGCGCAGGCCTCGCGTCCGCGCCCTGCCACCAAGGCAGGGCGGCTGGAGGCGGCTGAGTAAGGAAGCCCGCTACCCTGGCCGGCAAACGTTGCGACTTATAGTTTATGAAAAGTTGTAGGATTGGATGAATTTCCTCTGAACCTTAGATGTTTCTTAAGCATGAGCGGCAATCATTCGAGCAGAAACCGATAGGTCCTCCAGCGTTTTGGAGGGCCGCTCCGGCGCCGTTGCGGGGCGCCCCCGGACATGAGCGTTCGCGGTGCGGTTTGTGTGTATCAGTGTATTGTTGTGTTCGGAGTACAGTACCTTGAGCATTTATCGGCGCACTTCGGTGGATGCCGCGCTTTATGTTTTGCGTGACATCGGTCGCGATATGACCAAGACCCAGAGGCAGGTGTCCACCGGCCTCAGAGTGGAAAAAGCGTCCGACAATGGTGCCTATTGGGCGATCAGTTCGACGCTGAAAACCGACCAGAAAGCCCAGTCGGCCGTTCGTGACGCCCTTGGCCTCGCGGCCGCGACCATGGGCACGGCTTACGATGCCGTCGACAACGCGATCGATCTCGTCAGTGAGATCAAGGCAAAGCTGGTTGCGGCGACCGAGTCCGGCGTCGACAAGGACAAGATCAATACAGACATTGCTCACCTGAAGGATCAATTGCGGTCGGTTGCCCAATCGGCGACCTTCAACGGCGACAATTGGGTGGCGATCGACGATTCCTCGGATCCGTCGAAACCCAGGCAGATCCCTTCGTCCTTCATCCGTTATTCGGACGGAAGCGTCAAAATTGACACGCTGAGCTATGAGGTCGACCTGGCACCAGTTGGGGCGACAAGCTCAAAGGATGCGCGCTATCTGATCGATGATCGCACGACGGGATCGGGGGAATACGGCGCTCTCACGTCGCAGTATTTTGCCACCGAGGCTGGTGCTTCGCAAAACTATGTGATGCTGAAGGGCGCCGGCAACACGGCAGGGCAGGTCGAGATTGGGGTTTCAAGCACTACGACCCAGGCGCAGGTGAAGGAGATGATCACCGTCGTCGACATGATGCTGAACCAGATGACAACGGTCGGTTCGGCCTTCGGCGCGCTCGAAAAGCGCATTGGGATCCAGGGCGATTTCGCGCAGTCGTTGGACGATTCGTATTCCCGCGGCATCAGCCGGCTGATCGATGCCGACATGGAGGAGCAGTCGAGCCGGCTGCGGGCCTTGCAGACGCAGGAGCAGCTTGGCCTACAGTCGCTAAACATCGCCAACGCCAGCTATGACAAGGTTCGCCAGCTCTTCCAGAACTTCTAACGGATCGGCTTGATAAAGGACGTGTCGCGCGCAATCCGACGGGCGACATGACCACTCAGCCTGTCACTGTGGCTTGCGATCCGCAGTCGCTGTGCATTTTGCCCAATTTCCAGTATCTGAAGCGCCTGCTTCATCTTGTTGCCGCAATCCTTAATACTGGTCGCATCAACACCGAACTGGAGACACACCTGTCCATGATCAAGAAATTCATACTTTTGTCTGTTGCCGCAACTTACCTTAGTGCTTGTACCACGACCGACCCCTATACGGGCGAGCAGAAGATGTCGAACACGTCAGGCGGGGCACTGCTGGGTGCCGGCGTTGGCGCGCTTGCTGGTCTGGCTGTCGGCGGCTCGCCGGTTGGACGTCGCAACGCTGCGTTGATCGGTGCCGGCGTCGGCGCGCTCGCGGGTGGTGCGATCGGCAATTACATGGATCAGCAGGAATCCGAACTGCGCGCCCAGCTCCAGGGAACCGGCATCTCGGTCACCCGCCGCGGCGACAACATTATCCTGAACATGCCGTCCAATATCACGTTCGATGTCGACCAGGATGCCGTGAAGGCTGGCTTCTATCCGACGCTGAACTCTGTCGCGATCGTCTTGCGCACGTTCAACCGCACGCTGATCGACGTGAACGGTCACACCGATTCCACCGGCAGCCTGCAGCACAATCAGGATCTGTCGCAGCGCCGCGCGATGTCGGTTGCCGACTATCTCGGCACCCAGGGCATCGATCCGCGCCGTGTTTCGGCCGTTGGCTTCGGCCCATCGCAACCGGTCGCCTCCAACGCCACGGAAGCCGGCCGCGCCCAGAACCGCCGCGTCGAAATCCAGATCGCGCCTGTCACCCAGAGCTGACCGACATTGCAGTCGTGAGAAGCGGCCGGGCGAACGCCCGGCCGCTTTCGTTATTGGTGCATCAACGCGCCTTTGGTGATCTTGTCGACAATCTTCTTCTCGGCTCGGATGGCGATGCCGACGACCTTGGCATCGTCAGGTGCATATTCAGCAAAGACGGCTCGGTTGGCGGTGTCGTGGCCGGTTGCGAACATCTCCTCGATGAACAACGAAGAGGACACGCCGCGCTCTAAAGAGCGGCGGTGGATCGTCGACAGAGTCTCGCCCTCGGCCGATAGAACGATGATCGGCTGGATGGAGAGCGGATGGTAAAGATTGCCGGCGCGATCCTTGTAGGCCTCGCCGATGATCTCGGGGTTCTCTCCGGCAATGCCGCTCATCAGGAAGGCGGTCACGTTCAGCTTCTGCCAGGATGCAAGATTGTTTCGCAGGACGATCGCAATTTTGGTATCAAACATTCCAGTCTCTTTCATGCGGGTTCGAAAGTCGCGTTGGACCAGGATGTAAACAGTCATGCCTTCGAAGGTCTTGAACGTTTGTGCACGGAGCGCGGCGCAGACGGGATCGTGACTGCGCCGGCTTTTCCCGGCATCGAGCGGATCGAGGCGCAATTTTCAGGCAATGCCTTCGAGCCCCATCGCCACGATACCTATGCGCTTGGCGTCACGATCAAGGGTGCGCAGACTTTTTCCTATCGCGGAGAGCGGCGCTTCAGCATGCCAGGACAGGTGCTCGTGCTCCACCCTGATGAAGAGCATGATGGTCGTGCGGGCACCGATGACGGGCTGCAATATCGCATGCTCTATCTGGAACCGGCGTTGCTGCTCGAATGCCTAGACGAGGAGAAGATCGGGCTGCCATTCGTCGATGAACCGGTGATCTGGGATCCCATCCTAGCCGGCACGTTGCTCGCAGCGCTTGGCGAACTGGATCGCGAGCTCGATGAGCTGTTCGTCGACGACTTCGTTTCGCGTGTTGCCGGTGGACTTGCCAAGCATGCAAGGACACCACAGCGGCCGCTCGGAAGCGTGGCGTGGCAGCGCGCAAAATTGGCGCGGGACTATCTCGAAGCGCATGCGACAGAGACTGTGCGGTCGGGCGAGCTGGAGGTTGTTACCGGCCTCGACCGCTTTTCCCTCGCGCGGCATTTCAGGGCTGCCTTTGCAACCAGCCCGCATCGCTATCTCCTCATGCGGCGCCTGCAGTATGCGCGTGCCATGATCGGGGCGGGCGAAGGACTTTCGGATGTTGCTGCCGCGACCGGATTTGCAGACCAGAGCCATCTGACCCGGCACTTCAAGAAGGCCTACGGCATGACGCCTGGCCAATGGGCGAGCCTCAGACAGGCTTCTCCGCAAGACCGGAGCGGCGCGCGATAAAGCGTGCCAGCATTGGGCCGGTAAACAGGATCACTAGGAAGCGGCCGGTTTGCATGGCCATCACGAAGGGCACGTCGACATCGCTCGATGCGGCGATGATGGCGACGGAATCGGCGCCGCCGGGGCTGGTTGCAAGATAGGCTGTGAGCGGATCGACGCCTGCGAATTTGTGCAAGGCAAAGGCCATGCAGCCACAGATCGACATCAGCAAAAGGATGGAGGCAGCGACGCGGGGAAGGGCGCGGGCGGCGTGCATGACAATGCCGCGGGTGAAGCGCAAGCCGATGTTCCAGCCGATCAGGGCATAGCTGATCGCCAGAAGCCATAACGGAAGCTCGATCGTCAGCAGACCGAAGCCTTGCAGCAGCGAACCGAGCACTAACGGCACGGTGATTGTGCCGCCTTGGATACGAAAACGGACGGCAACATAGGCAGACAGGCAGGTCAGGGTGAAAGTCGCGGCAAGCGCCTGCCAGTCGACCGGTGGGAAGAGGATGAATGACGGCGGTTCGCCACCATCTGCGGCAACCCATAGGCGGGAGACCACCGAAGCGGCCACGGCGACGAAGACCACACGCAGATACTGCATGAAAGCGACGAGACGGGCATCGGCGCCGTAGGCTTCGGACATGATGACCATCGCGGAAGCCGCACCGGGCGAGGAACCCCAAACCGCCGTCGTTCCCGGTAAGACCTGCCAGCGTGTCAGCAGCCAGCCAAGGCCGGCCGCCGCGACGATGACGGAAAGGATCATCGCGAGAAAAAGCGGTGCGTCGGTCGCCATCGCCTTCAGGATATCGACGGTGATGGCGCGCGCCATCAGAAATCCGACGAGCGCCTGTCCGAAGTGGAGTGGCCAGCGCGGGACCCGAAGGGATCCCTGGCCGATGGAGAGAGCAAGGATAATTGCCGCCACCATCGGGCCGATAAGGAGTGAGGCCGGCAGGCCAAGCATTTCGAGGCCGACGACAAGCAGCGTCGAGATGCTGAGCAAGAGTATCCACCGCGGCAGGCTGGCGTATCGAAAGAAGCGGCTGGCGTCGTACAACGGCATGATTCCCATGCATGTCTTGCCAATGCTGGAACCGCGATCAGGCGAAGCAAGGGAGCAGCACTGGCTGGCAAAAGAGGCCGCCCGGAGAGACCGGAGGGCAATGCGCCGATATAGGCGCCAGCCGGGGAAGGGGTCAATTGCGAAATCCTATAGATCTCGCAGCGTTAGAGGCTGACGCGCTCCGCCAGGAAGTCGAGCAGCGCTCGCACGCGGGCCGGCAACGGACCGCCCTGGCCGATATAGACGGCGTAGAACTCCTCGATATCACCAGGGTTGATGTCCTCGAGAACCGGGACCAGCCGCCCGGCCTCGATATCGGCGCGAACGGTGAAGGTGGCAAGGCGGGCGAGGCCCGCGCCGGATACGGCCATATGTCGCATCGCTTCTCCGTCGCCCACCTGAACGCCGGGTGCGATCGGCAGCGTGACGGTTTCTCCGTCCTCGCGAAGGGGCCAGCCCTGGACGCTGCGCGCATAAGAAAAGCCGATGCGGCGGTGATGTTTCAAGTCCGCAACGGATTTCGACTCGCCGGCGCGCTTCAGATAGGCTGGCGATGCCACGATGAGTTTCCGGGTTGTGCCGAGTTTGCGGGCAACTAGACTGGAATTCTTCAGCGGGCCGGCGCGGATTGCCACATCGGCCCGATCCTCCATGAGATCGACGATCGCATCGGTGTGCGAGATGTCGAGGGTGACAGCGGGATGAAGCGCGAGAAAATCGGATACCAGCGGCGAGAGGACGTGATGACCGAAGGAGGCGCTGGTGTTAATGCGAATGGGACCCGCGGCCTGTTCGCCGGCGGAGGCGTAGCGTTCGGCCTCCGCTATGTCTGCAAGAATAGAAACGCTGCGCTCGTAGAAGGCACAGCCTTCCGGAGTCAGGTGTAGCTTGCGGGTCGAACGATTGACGAGGCGAGCGCCGAGGCGTGCCTCAAGCCGCGCCACGAGCTTGCTGACTGCAGATGGCGTCATGCGGCAGGCGCGGGCCGCGGCCGTGAAGCCGCCGAGTTCGACGGCGCGTACGAAGACTTCCATTTCGCCGGAGCGATTGATGTCTTGTCGGCTCATGATGAATTCAATTCATGGATGGTTTTCCTTCCGGCAATCTATATCATGGTAAATTCAGTGTCTATCTCTTCTGAAGTCCACAACAGGAGACTGACCATGGAATACAGAAATCTCGGCGCATCAGGCCTCAGGGTGCCGGTCTTGAGCTTCGGGGCGGGAACGTTCGGAGGCTCGGGTCCGCTCTTCGGTGCATGGGGCAATACGGACGCCGCCGAAGCCCGGCGCCTGATCGACATTTCGCTCGAAACGGGCGTCAATCTCTTCGACACGGCGGATGTCTATTCGGCTGGGGCCTCCGAGGAAGTCCTTGGCCGGGCGATCGCCGGTCGACGAGATGCCGTGCTGATCTCGACCAAGATCGCCCTGCCGATGGGCGATGGCCCGGCGGATTGGGGAACCTCGCGCGCGCGTCTTACTCGCTCGACGGACGAGGCGTTGAAGCGGCTGGGCACGGACTATATCGATCTGCTGCAGCTTCATGCCTTCGATGCCTCGACGCCTATCGAAGAGGTGCTCGCAACGCTGGACGGGCTGATATCGGCAGGGAAGATCCGCTATGTCGGCGTCTCCAATTTCGCGGGATGGCAACTGATGAAGTCGCTCGGGATTGCAGAGCGTCACGGCTATCCGCGCTATGTCGCGCATCAGGTCTACTATTCGCTGGCTGGCCGTGATTACGAATGGGAACTGATGCCGCTTGGCGCCGACCAGAGCGTAGGCGCGCTGGTATGGAGTCCGCTTGCCTGGGGTCGTCTCACCGGTAAGATCCGGCGGGGCCAGCCGCTGCCGGAGGGTAGCCGTCTGCACCAGACGGCGGAATACGGGCCGCCGGTCGATGACGAGAAGCTTTACGACATCGTCGACGCGCTATTCGAAGTTTCGGAAGAGACAGGCAAGACCGTTCCGCAGATCGCGCTCAACTGGCTGATCGGCCGCCCGACTGTCGCCAGTGTCATCATCGGCGCGCGCAACGAGGCACAGCTGCGACAGAATCTCGGTGCTGTCGGTTGGTCGCTATCGAAGGAGCAGGTGGAAAGGCTCGATAAGGCGAGTGCAGTGACCGCGCCCTATCCGTACTTTCCGTACCGCAGGCAGGAGGCCTTTGCACGGCTCAATCCGCCGTTGGTCTGAACGGCGCTCGGCAGAGGACCGTTCTCGCTAGTCCTGCACTAGACAGGCGCCGTCTCTTGTCTCATACCAACCTGCCTCCCGGCAGAGAAGGTGAAGGAGATCAAAGAGATGGCGCTCAAAGATGCAAGAACCGGAACGCGCAACGAGGTTGGCATTGCGGCTGCTCTCGGCGTTCTGAAACAGAGCTTTGGCGAGCGCTTCCAGACCGGCCAAGCCTTTCGCGAACAGCACGCGCACACGACGACCTACATTCCCTCACAGCTGCCCGACGGCGTGCTTTTTGCCGAGAGTGCCGACGACGTGAAGGTGGCGGTCAAGGTCTGCGCCGAACACAAGGTGCCGGTCATTGGCTTCGGCACGGGCTCTTCGCTGGAAGTGCAGGTCAATGCGCCCAATGGCGGGATATCAATCGATTTCAGCCGGATGAACCGGATTCTTGAAGTCAATGCCGAGGATCTAGACTGCACCGTCGAGCCGGGTGTGACGCGCGAGGAGCTCAACACCTATCTTCGCGATACCGGTCTGTTCTTCCCGATCGATCCGGGCGCAAATGCCTCGATCGGCGGTATGACCTCGACGCGCGCGTCGGGAACGAACGCCGTGCGCTACGGCACGATGAAGGACAACGTGCTTGCCGTTACGGCGGTCACTGCAAACGGAGAAGAAATCCGCACCGCACGGCGCGCCCGCAAGTCGTCGGCCGGCTACGACATGACCCGGCTTTTCGTCGGGGCGGAAGGCACGCTTGGCATCCTGACCTCCGTGACGCTGCGGCTGCAGGGCATCCCGCAGAAGATCGGCGGTGGCGTCTGCGCCTTTCCGACCGTCCGGGCGGCCTGCGATGCGGTGATCATGACCATACAGATGGGTATCCCTGTTGCCCGCATCGAGCTTCTCGATGCGCTGCAAATCCGCGCCTGCAACGCCTACTCGAAGCTGAGCTATGAAGAAAAGCCGACGCTCTTCCTGGAGTTTCACGGCACGGATGAGACAGTTGCGTTGCAGTCGGAGCAGTTTGCCGAGATCGCTTCTGAATGCGCAGGCGGCGCGTTCTCGTGGACAGTCAACGCCGAGGAACGCAGCAAGCTCTGGAAAGCGCGGCACGATGCCTACTGGGCCTCGCGGGCGCTGGCACCTGAAATGGCCGCGCTCTCGACTGATGTTTGCGTGCCGATTTCGCGTCTTGCCGATTGCATCGGCGAGACGCAGGCCGACATCGAGGAGCATGGTCTGCTTGCGATGATCGTCGGTCATGCCGGTGATGGCAACTTCCATGTGCTTTTGTTGTTCGACGACAAGACGGACGAGGGCATTGCTGTCGCCGAAACCTTTGTCGGTCGGCTTAACGCTCGCGCTCTGGCAATGGATGGTACTTGCACCGGCGAGCACGGCATCGGCCAGGGCAAGATGGCATTCCTCGAGGAGGAGCTCGGCGGTACGGTCGACCTGATGCGGCAAGTCAAGGCGGCCCTCGATCCGGACGATATCTTCAACCCCGGCAAGATATTCCATCGTGCCTGAGAATGGACATTCCGTCGCGCCTGACTATCAGCGGGATCGGCGCTGCCGGGAATGATTTGGCGATGAGGCGAATTCATCTCCAAATCAAGTAAATAGAGCATGATGTTGCCCGAAAGCTGCTTCACAGCTTTCGGTATCATGTTCTAGTGTCCGCGATGGGTTCCCGAATGGAGAATTGTTGAGTTGATAGGCCGGTTCCTCGTCTTTTTGGGCGGAGTGGTTGTCGTGGCGCTATTCGTGGCGCTGCTGGCGCCGCTGTTTATCGACTGGACCGACTTCCGAAAGAATTTCGAGGACCAGGCGAGCCGGATCATCGGCAAGAAGGTCATCGTGCATGGTGCGGTGGATGCGCGCCTACTGCCGTTTCCCTCCGTGACACTGCATGACGTGCGCGTTGGGCAGGAGCTTGACGGGTCGCCGATCGTGCAGATCGAGCAGTTTTCCATGGACGCCGAACTTGCGCCATTCCTCTCGGGCGAAGCGTTGATCTTCGACATGCGCGTCGTCAACCCGAAGGTGAAGCTGAGACTTCTGAAGGACGGCACGCTCGACTGGACGCGCGGAAGCCAGCCTGAAATCCCAGCCAGGACAGTTGTTCTCGAGAACGTTCATGTCAGCGGCGGTGATGTCCAGTTCATCGACGATCAGTCGGGGCGGTCGCGGCACATCACGGGTCTCAATGCTGAAATGTCGGCCAAGTCGCTTGCCGGTCCGTGGCGGATCGAAGGCGATGCGGCACTCGACGGCGAGCATGGCAGCTTCACCATCGCCAGCAATCAGCCTGACGAGAACGGAATCCTGCGGATGCGCACGCGCCTGCAGCCCGACAGGCAGCCGGTCACGGTTGATCTTGACGGTGAGCTGAAGCTCGTCGACCGCAGACCGAACTATCAGGGAACGGTCTCCGCATCGATCGAGAACCGGAATGGCAAGAAAACCGACAAGGCTGATGTCCCTCCGCGACTGAAAGGGAAGTTCGAACTTACCAACGAAAGCATTCGGATACCGGAATATCGTCTGGAGGTCGGGCCTGCGGACGATCCCTACGTCGTCACCGGAGAGGCGACGCTCGATACGGGAAGCAAGCCGCAATTCCTGCTGATTGCGAATGGCCAGCAGATCGACGTCAATCGTATCGGCAATCAGGGGGCGAACGGCAAGACCAACCGTGATCCCGGCCTTTCGGCCCGGCAGCGACTGAACGCGATGATCCAAATTATTTCGCAAGTGCCGGTGCCGCAGGTGCCAGGAAAGGCGAGTGTTCGATTGCCGGCGATCGTTGCCGGAGACACGACAATCCGCGACATTCAGCTCGATGTCGAACCCGCTGGCAAGGGCTGGACGATCGACAACGTGGTCGGCACGCTCCCAGGTCGTACGCAGGTGGAGGGTCAAGGCATGCTCAATCTGCAGGGGCAGGCATCCTTCGTTGGGCAGATCACGGTCGCCTCCAATCAGCCCACAGGCCTTGCGGCCTGGCTTGCCGGCTCCGTCGATCCTGCGATCCGGCAACTGCGACAGGCGGGTTTTTCCGCCGACGTCAATCTTACGCACGACCGGCAGACGTTCGACAACCTGGAAATTGCCGTGGGGCAGGCGACGCTCAAGGGCACGCTCGACCGGCAGGTGCTGGCCAACCAGGCGCCGACGCTGGACGTGGCGCTTGCCGGCGACGCGCTCGATCTGGATGCGCTGCGTGCGCTGACCGGATTGTTCACGGGTCAGGATGCCGGTGACAACGTGCTTGATCACAAAATCAACGCGCGGCTCAAGGCCGACAAGTTTAGTGCCTTTGGCGTCGAAGCGGCCGATGTCGAGACAAGCTTCGCAATTGCTGATGGGGCTCTCGCCGTCGAGAAGCTTTCCGTGAAGAATCTGGCAGGTGCTGAGGTGACCGCGACCGGTCGCGCCGAGGGATCGCTGCTCGACTACAAGGGCTCTGGCGAAATCACCTTCAAATCGGCCGATCCGGGCTCATTCTTCACCATGCTCAAACAGCATCTGCCGCAGCATCCGGTTATGGATAGGCTCGTGCGCAATGCTGCCTGGTACACCAATACTGCGCTGCGCGGCGCCTTGACGCTTGGAGGAGACGAGGGCGACGGCCTGACCCTGACGCTGGCCGGGGTGAGCAATGGTAGCCGTGTCAATCTCGACTACCGCATGTCGGATCTTCTGGCGCTGACGGGCAAGGGCACCACGAGCCTCGAGGCGACGCTTGAAAACAGCACCACTTCGATCTTGTTCGGGCAGGCCGGTCTTGATCCCTTGCCAGTCGATGCGGACGCCAACGGTCGTCTGACTCTGAAGGTACAGGCTGAGGGCACGGATCCGGCCGACGCGCAGCTGACGTTTGCCACTGACCGTACCTCGTTTACTGCTGGCGGTAAGGTGGATGTCCGCCCGCAAGCCTTCATGAACGGTCAGCTTGCGGTATCACTGGAGAGCGCGGACCTTGATCCCTATCTTGTGATGAACGGCATCGCCATGCCGCAGATGGGTACGGGCTTGCCGTTCAAGCTGACGACGAACGCGACCATTGATGGCGACAAGATTGCTTTTGCGAATATCGCAGGACATGCAGCTGACAACGAATTCAAGGGTGCGCTGACCGTCGACCGTAAAGCGGAGAAGACAACGGCGAAGGGCGAATTGGCGCTATCCAAGGCTGATGCCGCTTGGCTCGGAGAAGCGGTCTACGGCCCAATGACGGATGCAGCGACGGGCGATCTGTCGGCCGCAGCGCTGGGCCTGCCAGTCTTCAAGGACATGGACGTCAATCTCAAGCTTTCCGCCAAGCAATTCTGGCCTGGCTGGTCGGGCCCGATTTCGGATTTCACCTCTACTGTGGCCTACAAGGGCGACGAACTGCAACTGAACGACATCAAGGGCGGCTGGGATGCCGGCAGCCTGAACGGCAGTCTGCTGTTTACCAATGCCGATGGTACAGGCTTCTTCCAGACAAAGCTGGCTCTGGCGGACGCGGACCTTGCCGGCGTTGTGTGGCCGCGCGATGGAGCTCCCGTGGCAAATGGCAAGTTCGGGCTGGCACTCTCTCTGGAAGCCTCAGGGAAGTCGATGAAGGATATAGCCGGTTCGCTGAATGGATCCGGCGAACTTCGGCTCGGCGATAGCAGCGTGCGTGGGCTCAATCTCGGCATGCTGGCGCCGTTACTGGCTGCGACCGATCCGATGCAGGATCAGTTGAACGCCGGCAAAGTCCATCCGATCGTCGAGACATTGCTTAACAACGGCGAGGCGAAGCTGCCGCCCACCGCTATTCCGTTCAACGTGACGGATGGGGTTCTGCGCCTTCAGAACGTCGCCGTGACGACCGATCAGGCAACGGTTGTTGGCAACGGCCAGATCGACCTGCCGCAGGAGCGCATCAACGCGTCGCTCAATATTGCGCTGAATCCGAGCAACGAGGTGCTTCCCGGCGCGGAGCCTGCGATACGCCTCGACTTTT